>OLSG01000008.1_pt1 | contig 242366 bp, 173 predicted proteins | sample 1673041 | NCBI WGS metagenome assembly OLSG01 (sample SAMEA3136749, study PRJEB25190) | human gut metagenome | reverse complement strand
ACAAATCCAAGTTAGACCATTTCAAATGGTTCGATGTCTGCCCGGATGCGACACTGAAGTTAGTGTCCATCCTCGCAGTATCCGGTTCTCAAGGTGCACGCCTGCGCTGGTTCCCGGTTGCACCGGGCCGCGCGGCAAGGAGATATATTGCCAGACCGGAGGGCCCCCGTGGGCGGGAATCGCGCACTCCATATTTTGTTCACAAATGAATAGATCCCTCAGTCGCGTCACTGAGGTTAAAACTGAAGCATTGGCTTCTGATATTGGCGATGACCAGCTGTTTTATGAGTATTGAGACATCGGTCATCTCTGGAGCGCTACTTTACTCCAAAGGCATCAGCTATTTGTTACCCATCGGTAAAAGGCGGGTTTTGTTCGCCAAGCGTTCTTATATATAGATAGATACGGGTTCGAACCCGTGCACCGGCAACAAAAAAGACGGCCAACCGAAGTTGACCGTCTCAACAATCTTTGGGTGGGCCGTCAGGGGTTCAGCCTGCTTCGCAGGCGGCCGCTGCGGCGCTTTCGCGCCTTGCGCGCTGCGCTGGCAAACGCTCACGCGTTTACTCAGCTCCGCGCCCTTTCGGGTTCGAACCCGTGCCGCGGTAACAAAAAAGCGGCCGGCATCCGCCAGTCGCTTTTCTATTCTATGGTGGGCCGTCAGGGGTTCGAACCCTGGACCTTGGGATTAAAAGTCCCCTGCTCTGCCAGCTGAGCTAACGGCCCGCGGGTGGCATTGTACCACGGTCTGGGACTATTCCCAACTCCATTGGCCGTTCTGGAAAATCACAACTTCACGTCCATCAGGCGTAATGCCCGTAATATCGATGTCGTCCGTGCCGATCATAAAATCGACGTGCGTGCTCGAGACGTTAACGCCATGCACCAGGAGCTCCTCCTTGGACATGTCATACCCACCCTCGATGCATTCGGGGAAACCGACACCTAGCGCGAGATGGCAGCTAGCGTTCTCGTCATAGAGCGTATCGTAGAACAGAACACCACTTTCGCGGATCGGCGTGTTCTTGGAAATGAGCGCGACCTCTCCCAGGTGAGCAGCGCCCTCGTCAGTCTCGATGATACTTGCGAGCGTTGCCTTGCCCACGCGGGCGTCGTAGTCCACCACGCGGCCGCCCTCGAACTTAATCCAAAAATCGTCGACTTTATTGCCGTGGTGGATGAGCGGCATGGCCGAGTACACGATACCGTCGGCGCGCATGCGATCGGGCGAAGTGAAGACTTCCTCGGTGGGAATGTTGGGGAAGAAGGGATGCCCTTCGGGCGTCTTGCCCTTGCCGCCGGCCCACTCGTGACCTTTCGTCATGCCAATCGTCAGATCGGTTCCATTTGCCGCGGTGTAATGCAGGTAGTCGAAACGATTGTCGTTCAGGAAACGCAGGTTCTTTTCGAATGCGGCGTCATGGAGTTCCCAGTCGCTCTCTGGGTCCTGGCCATCGGCGCGCGCGGTGTGCAGAATCGCATTCCACAGCTTATAGATTGCAACCTCATCGGCGTCTCCTGGGAACACCTCGCGCGCCCAAGCCACGACCGGAGCGCCGGCGATGCACCACGGATTGATGTTGTAGTCCAGTCCACGGCGGAAAACTTTGCACTGCGTGTTCCTTGCCTTAGAAGCTGCAGCGGGCTTAGCGGGATCGATGCCCTTGAGGGCCGCAGGATCCGCACCCTCAATAAAGACAAAGCAGGCACCATCCTGGGCCAAGGAATCCAGCTGCATGCGCTTCCACTCGGGTGTCTGCTCAAAATAGCTTTTCTCGACATGCTCGTACGTAAGCCTTGTCACAGCATCATCGGCCCAAATGACCGTCACGTGGCCAGCACCAGCGTCATAAGCCTCGGCAACCACCACGCGCGCAAATGACGCGCACTCGACGGGAGACTGAACGACGACCTCCTGGCCGGGCTTAACGTTTACACCTTTGCGGACAACGAGACGCGCATAGTTTTTAATCTTGGGCTCCAGGGACTTCATGCCCTCCAGAGCCTCTTCGACCGTCAGGGCAGCTCGAATCATGTGCCACTCCATCTATCTATAGAACAGTAAAAAGGCGCGCCGCAAAAACGACGCGCCTTATATCTTAGCGATAAGTATGTATGCAAACGCTACTTCTTCTTGGAGTCCTTCTTGTCCTCCTCGGCAGCTGCGCGCTCGATAAGAGCGTTGAGCTTGTTCTCGGACATGCCCTCGGCCTGCGCGCGGTACATGTTGCGCAAGGGACGAATACGAGCGAAGTCGTAGATAAAGTCACCTAAGATGATGACATAGGACAAAACAATGCCGACCATCTGGACAGGACTGGACACCGTGCCGCCGGGAGCGAAGTAGAGCGAAGCCCAAATTGCCACGACGAGTACCATGCCAATGGCGAGCACAATCCACCAGATGCGACGGCGCTTGGTGTAGTCCTCGTCCTGCTTGAGGAGGATATTCGACACCGTATAGATGCGGTCCTCCTTGGCGCGCTGCTTAGCCTTGCGGGCGCGCTTCTCCTCTTTAGAGAGGCCCTCGAGGTTCTCGCCCTTCTCGAGCTCTTTGCGGCGTGCCTTAGACGAAGCCGGCACGACGCGAACGGAGCTCGCTGCTTGGCGGGCGGGCTTAGCAGATGCGGCAGACTTGCGCGCAACCCCGGTAACTTCGTGGGATTGCGTGCGCTTGTTCGTGGCGCTACGGGTACTCACTTATGCGTTCTCCTTCATGCTTGTGAACTGGGAGCCCGTGATGATCTGGAAGGCCTCGCGATAGCGCTCGGACGTGCCATCGATGACCTCGGCGGGCAGGTGCGGGGTCTCCCCCGTCATATCCCAGTTGGCCTTGAGCCAATTGCGGACGAATTGCTTGTCGTAGCTAGGCTGGATCTTGCCCTCCTCGTAGCTGGCAGCAGGCCAGAAACGGCTGGAGTCGGGCGTGAGGCACTCGTCGATCAGCGTGACCTTGCCATCAATAACACCAAACTCGAACTTGGTGTCGGCAATGATGATGCCACGGGTCGCGGCGTACTCGGCAGCGGCCTTGTAGATCTTGAGGGAAAGGTCGCGAATCTGCGCGGCGATGTCCTCACCCACGATCTCGCAGCAACGCTCGAACGAAATGTTCTCGTCGTGGTCGCCGATCTCGGCCTTCGTGGACGGCGTGAACAGCGGCTCGGGAAGCTTGGAGGCCTCGGTCAGACCCTCGGGCAGCTGAATGCCGCAGACGGTGCCGTTCTCGTCATAGGTCTTCTTGCCCGAACCGGTCAGATAGCCGCGGACGATGCACTCGATAGGAATCGTCTGGGCCTTCTTGACCAGCATGGCGCGGCCTGCGAGGTAGTCACGATACTCGGCAAACTCCTCGGGGAAATCCGCCGGATCGATGGAAACGAGGTGGTTGGGAACGATATCGGCAAACTTATCGAACCAGAATGCCGAGATGCGGTTGAGCACCTCTCCCTTAAACGGAATCTCGTCGGGAAGAATGAAGTCGAACGCAGAAATGCGGTCGGTGGCGACCATCAGCAGGTTTTCGCCGGCATCGTAGATATCACGAACCTTGCCACGGGAATCCGGACGACGCTCCATCGTTGTCACGTGAGTCACTCCTTACCTAAATACGACAGAAATGCGGGTTCTTTCCCGCATGTTTTCGCAAACTCGGAGCGGCAGGGACGCGGCCCCTCCTTCACCGAATAGCGAAAAGCTAGTGCTCCATTGTAGTAGATGCCGCGTCCGCCGTGTGCTCGCGGGGCAGATGAATTGTAAAAGTCGTACCCTTTCCAAGCTCCGACTCCACGGATATGTAGCCATGGTGACGCTCGACGATCTGCTTGGTCACGGCGAGGCCAACGCCCAGGCCGCCAGCTTCGCGGGCGCGGCTGGCATCGGCGCGCCAAAACCGCCCGAAGATGCGCGACAGATCGTCCTTGGCAATACCGATACCGGTATCCGAAACGGCAATACTGACATGCTTGCGGTCACTGAGCACCGACACCACGACCCAACCGCCCTCGGGGGTGTAGCGCATGGCGTTGCTCATGAGGTTGATGACGCATTGCGTGATCATGTCGGGATCGGCTTCGACGACATCGTCGTGCCCCTGGGTTTCATCTGCAAAGCGAAGACGAAGGTCACGGTCGGCAAACAGACGCTCCTGGCCGTTCACAATCGATCGCACGAACGGAACCATGTCCACCGGTTCTAGATTGAGCGGAGCCGTGCTGTTTTCCATACGCGATAGGTCGAGCATCTGCTGCACCAGACGAGCCAGGCGACGCGTCTCGGAAGCGACCGTCTCCAGGTGTTCGTCGTCGGTGGGATACACACCGTCTTGCATGGCCTCGACCGTTGCAAGCATGGCCATGAGCGGCGTGCGCAGCTCGTGTGCAACGTCTGAAGTCAGGCGCTTCTCGTGCTTCATATCTTTCTCGAGTGAGGTGGCCATCTCGTCGAAGGTCTCTCCCAGCTGATCGATCTCGTCATCACCGCGCAGTCCCGTGCGAGCCGACAGGTCGCCGTCACGGATTTGCTTTGCGGTACTGGTGATGCGATGAATCGGCTTGGTGAGCATGCGCGACACGAGCGATCCGATAACGACCGAAATGCAGATTGCAACAACCGCGGCGAGGGCCATGGCGTTAAAGGTCTTCTCCCTAAACGCAGAGTCCGCCTTGGTGAGCAGCGCGTCGGAGCCGATGGCCCACAGCTTTACCTGTCCGACATGCTCGCCGGAAGACGTTACAATCTCGACGTTAGCAACGCTATCGGAGTCGGTTGGAGCAGACGAGACCGGGCTATGCGATGCCCTCTTGCCGCTCGTGTCGTCGGTCGTAGCCTGGTTTTCGCGTACATCGGCGGTGGCGCTTGCCGAGGGCCAGGAATCGTCATAAACGATCACGCCCTTTTTATTGACGACCTGCATACCCAGATCGTCGGAAACCAAACTCGACGTTGCGACCGTGCGCAGTTCCCCCGCGGTCCAAGAGCCGTTTTCCTCATATGAGGTTGCCAACTTCTCGGCAGCGGAATTTGCGATTTCGACGATATTGGAGCGTGTGTAATCCGAAAAGACCGTGCCCCACACAACAGAGACAACGCCCACCAGCACCAATACTGTCATGAGCGATGTCAGAGCAAAAGCAAGTGCCATGCGCGAGGGATAGCTCATCGTTGGCCGTGAATCGGAACGAGGCGTGTTCCAACTAGCCTTGGAACCCGCCTCGCTCTCCTGCTTGTGCTTTTGTCCGATTTCAAAGCGCGCAGGTGTCATATGTGATTTCCCTATTTCTCGTCCGACTTATCGATCTTGGCCGGAGCCTCGAAGCGATAGCCGACACCATGGACGGTGTAGAGCCACTTGGGCTTCTTGGGATCATCGCCCAGCTTGGCGCGAAGATTCTTCACGTGGCTATCGATGGTGCGCTCATAGCCCTCAAAGTCATACCCGAGCACTTTCTCGACCAGCTCCATGCGGTTATACACACGGCCGGGATGGCGGGCGAGCGTGGTGAGCAGCTTGAACTCGGAAGCCGTCAGATCGACTTCCTTGCCCTCGACCAAGATCTTGTGGCCCGAGATATCGATGACCAGATCGCCGAAGTCGAGCACCTCGACGGCGGGCTCGTCGGCCTGATGGGCACGGCGGAACAGAGCGCGAACGCGGGCGACGAGCTCGCGCGGCGAGAACGGCTTAATCAGATAGTCGTCGGCGCCGAGCTCAAGACCGATAATACGGTCCTCGATCTCGCCCTTAGCCGTCAGCATGATGATGGGGACATCCGAGGTATCGCGAATGGTGCGGCAAACGCGCTCGCCGGGAATCTTGGGGAGCATAAGGTCGAGCACGACCAGGTCGAACTGATGCTTCTCGAACTCCTCGATCGCGGACTGGCCGTCGCCGACGCCCACAACCCAGTAGCCTTCGCGCTCGAGATAGGCAGCGACGGCGTCACGGATTGCCTTCTCATCCTCGACCAGCAGAATCTTTTTTGCATCTGAAGCCATAACACGGCCCCCCCTGTCTCAATTAGCTAAGAACAAGCCCATTTTAACGCACCTGAACCCGCCGGATGCCGCTATGACGCGGCAGCTCGGCGGGCGGTACTCACAATTACAACGCGTTTATTCCCCTGTTGGCGCCTTTTTAACCCCTCTAAGCTTAAAGAGAGAACAGGCGTGCAGTGACCGTCTCTGGTATACCCTGGCTGTTGCGCACCGTGGCGTACGTAAGGAATGAGTCCGATTTTCCCGCCGTAGCTGGATAATCGCCATACTCCAAAGCGCGGTCGGGCGACAGCAGTGAGCCATAGGTCTTGGCAGAGGTGTCGATCAGGAAATGCGACGCCTGTACCTTAACAAGGTATTTATTCTTCTTGCCAGCCGCACATGCGAGCGGCTCGCGTGACAGAAAGAGGTACGGCCCTCCCTCATTACCGATATACGTGCCCATATTGCCCAGGCTGCCCACGCCACTATAGGCCGCCTCGATAGAAAACACGAAGGTATCGCCCATATACACGGCCTCGAAAGGCGAGACTGACGAGGGAAGGACTAGCTGGGCACGCTTGGTGTTGTTGCCGTCGGTCAGATCGATTGCCGTTATGCCGTAGTAGACGCCCTCGTCGTTGCGGACACGCGGCGAGATGGTCAAAATGCCGTCGCTCGCGCGCGGGGCCGATGCAAAGCGGCCCGTCGATTTCCAAATTGTCTCGGCCTTGGATTCATCAAGCGAGCGACGATAGCAAAACGAATCACTACTCGTTTTATTGCCGCCTGCCGAAGGCATTTTATACCAGATGACTGATGACCCGAACGCCGTAAACAGGGGCGGATCATAGTCCTTGCCACCTCGATCGAGCTCAACCGCATCGCCAGAGAGCGAAGCGCCCGACAGATTTTGAGCGTAGAGCTTCCACGATGAATTGGCAAAGTTCATCTCAACCCACGCGAATACGCCGTCGCCGGCGCGGACATCGTAGAATGCATATCCCGTGCCCTCGACAGGATCCTCGATTAATGTGGTAAGCGAGCCATCGCCCAGGTTGAGCACACCGAGCGTGTTGGCGTGCAGTGCCGATGCGGGCGCCATCATCGCCGCGGCGTAATCGCCGTCGCAGTAGTACAGCAGCGTACCCAGAGGCAGCGTCCACGACGCCGCCGGCTCAAGATCGATGTCGACTGCCTCGTACTCATCCGTAATCGAGATGATTTTGGAATCGTCCTTGATAACCTGCGGCTCGCCGGCAGCATCATCGCTGGTACCCGGTTTTTTCGAGCATCCGGCAAGCACCGTGGCAGCGCCCGCGGCAGCCCCACCGAGTACAAAGCCGCGACGCGATATTCCGTTCTTGATGTGATCGGCGATACCCATTAGGCGATCTCGGCGCGAGCGGCCTCGATAGCGCGCGTAAGCTGGTCGGCGCAGGAGGTCTTTTTCATACCGCAGGTATTACCGGCGAGAACCTCGATTACGCGATCGGCAGGAGCGCCCTCGACCAGCTTAGAGATTGCCTTGAGATTGCCGTCGCAGCCACCGGTAAACTCAACGCCCATCACCTTGTTGCCGTCATCGGAAAGGTCAAGGTGAATATTGCGAGCACACACGCCCTGAGGCTTGTAATCAAACGAAATCATGCGATCCCCTCTCAGAATGTTATTCGAGACGACTATTATCCCCGTCTTTCCCTAAATGCAACGAGGCGCTTCGCCGGCAACACACATTACCAGCAAAGCGCCCTAAAAAGCTAACGTTATGCCCGAACCTACTCGAAGCTCAGCTGCTCCAGACGATCAAAGACCGTGTCGATACGGGTGAGGAAGTCCCACGGATCAAAGATCTCGTCGAGCTTTTCCTTGCTGACGGTGCAGCGCGGGTCAGCCTCGAGACGCTCCTTAAAGGTAGGGCCGGAGACACAATCCTGTACCTCGTGCCAGGTTGCCATGGCGTTCTCCTGCACAATGGCGTACGCGTCCTCGCGGGTGATGCCCGTGTCGACGAGGGCGAGCAGCACCTTGGAGGAGAAGATGAGGCCGCGGGTCTTATTGAGGTTGGCCATCATGCGGGCAGGGTACAGCTGCAGGCCGTCGATAACGCGAATGAGGCACTGGAACATGTGGTCGAGCGCGATGAAGCTATCGGCCTGGGCGACGCGCTCGGCAGAGGAGTGCGAAATGTCACGCTCGTGCCACAGGGCGACGTTGTCGAAGGCAACCTGCGCGTTGGCCTTCACGACGCGCGACAGGCCGCAGACCTTCTCCATGGTGATGGGGTTGCGCTTGTGTGGCATGGCTGAGCTGCCCTTTTGGCCCTTACGGAACGGCTCCTCGGCCTCGAGCGTATCAGTCTTCTGCAGATTGCGAACCTCGGTAGCGATGCGCTCGCAGGTGGCCGCAGTGGTGGCAAGAACGCCGGCGAGATAGGCGTGATGGTCGCGGCTGATAACCTGCGTGGACAGCGGGTCGTGAACCAGGCCCAGGTGCTCGCAGACGTACTCCTCGACGAACGGCTCGATGGAGCTGTACGTGCCGACAGCGCCCGAGATGGCACCAAAGGCAACGTTCTTGCGGGCATCCTCAAGACGGTCCAGATCGCGCTTGAGCTCCCAGGCCCAAGAGCCAAACTTCATGCCAAAGGTCATCGGCTCGGCATGGATGCCATGAGTACGGCCGGCGCAGAGCGTGTTGCGCTCCTCAAAGGCGCGACGCTTGCAGATCTCGCCGAGTTTTTTGACGTCCTCGATGATCAGGTCGCAGGCCTGGGTGAGCTGGTAGCACAGGGCCGTGTCGCCCAGATCGGAGCTGGTCATGCCATAGTGAACCCAGCGGCTGGGCTTGGGGTCGTCCTCGGGAACATCGGCATCGATGTACTCCTTCATGTTGGTCAGGAAGGCAATGACGTCGTGGCGCGTGACTTCCTCGATCTCATCGACCTTCGCCTTCTCAAAGTTGGCATGGTCGCGGATCCACTGGGCCTCGTCTTTGGAAATACCGATCTTGCCGAGCTCCGCCTGGGCCTCGCAGGCCAAGACCTCGATCTCCTGCCAAATGGCGTACTTGTTCTCGAGGGAGAAAATGTGTCCCATCTCCGGGCGGGTATAGCGATCGATCATAGCGGCTCCTTTTTGGTTATTGGCACGTTGGTCGTAACCCATCCATTGTACCGTGCGCAGGTGCAAGTATGGGCAGCAGGCATTAACCTAACATTTTAGAATTGGAGCGAGCAACGGGACGTCCGCGTTATTTGCTTCGCAAATCCGCACCGGCTTCAGTGGCATACCGAGACCCGAGGAAGTGCGGGGGCAAAGCAGGCTGAATCTACCATTCCCAAAATCTTCCTTGCTCCATGGAGCGGGCAACGGGACGTCCGCGTATTTGCTTCGCAAATCCGCACCGGCTTCAGGCGCCTGTCGGCGCCTTCGCCTGCTCGCTACAAACGCTTCGCGTTTGCTTTACGCTCGCACCCTGTCGGGTTCGAGTCCCGGCGCTTTATTGAAAAAAGCACGGCACCGTAATGGTGCCGTGCTTGTGCTTCTGGCTGGAGCGGGCAACGGGACTCGAACCCGCGAGTGTCAGCTTGGGAAGCTGATGCCTTACCACTTGGCGATGCCCGCATATGTGGGGGATAGTATAACGCGGTTGTCTTGTTCGATACAAGGGTGTCGATGCTTGTTTTAGCTGTGGAGAATCGTTTGAAAACCGCGCCAATTGTGGAGATGAGGACCTTTGTCTTTCTTTTCTTACCATCTTCTACCTGCATTTTTATCTGATTGTTGTATTTGAGCTCGATTTGTCAGAAATCGGGCAAGCTTTTGGTCAGGCTCCGGTACTTACCCGCATGAACCTCGGGGGTAGCCTCATCCTACGCGTCGCAACCTCCCCATGCGGCGCACGAGGGATAAGGAGCAGCCATGTCCAACGCACCCACGCACTCTGTCCACAGCGCAATCGCAACAGGTCCGCTGCTCCTGCTCCTCTTCCTGCTTTTCGGCTGCCTGACACCGGGAGCCGCATTTGCCGTCGATGGCTACGATCAGCTCGGCTTCCGCACTATTAGCGATGATTGTGGGCCCTTCTTCATCGGCAAGTATGAAGCTCAAGACGCCTCGATTGCCTACTGCATGAACCAGGAGCGCCCCGGCCCCACCAAGCCGGGCGGCCCATGGCTCAACTTTGATCAAGGCTGGGTGTGGCTCGACGACGAGTTCGCGGCAATCGTTTGTCACGGATATCCTACCGCCACGTCGTTTGGCGGTTACCATCTTTCACCCGATCGCGCCCGCGCCGCAACCCAGCTTGCCGTATGGATGCTCAACGGCACTACCCATGTCGACGGTACTTACTCTTACACGACCGCTCAGGGCAAAACCAAGAGTGGGCACTTTACCACTGACAATGAAGTCGTGGCGGCGGCGCGGTGGCTCCACGACAGCGCAAAATCAGGAAGCATCAAAGCCGCTCCGCACCGCGCGCGACGCTATCTAGGAGCCGTATCGGGCGGCAGCAAACGTCAGGACATGCTCTATGTACTGCCGGCGGTCTCTGTTTCCTTCAAAAAACAGTCTGCAAACGCCGCCATTACCAGCGGAAACAATACTTATCAGTTTGACGGGGCAACATTCGATATTTTTGAGAGCGCCAGCGGCGCGCATGTCGGCACCATCCAGATGGACAGCAACGGTCGGGCGCAAGCAACACTTCTGCCCAACACGGCATACTACCTAGTTGAAACGAAGGCGCCGGCCGGCTATGTCCCCCGTCGTGATCGCATCGCCTTTACCACGGGGAATGACGGTGGACAGGTCGCCATTGATGAACAGCCCGGCACCATCAACCTGCGTATCGTAAAACTCGATGCCGCGACGAATGCCGGCCCCCAGGTGGGATCTTCACTCGCAGGAGCAGAGTTCACGTGTGTGTCGCAATCAACCCCTGGATGGGCGCAGATCCTCACGACCGACGAAAGCGGTCGGGCTACCCTCGTCGATGTCCCCTTAGGAACCTTTACCATCTACGAATCAAAAGCCCCCGAGGGCTACCTGCCATCCAACGACAGCTGGACCTATACCGTTGGAGCCGACCAGCTCGGCGATTCAGGCGTAGTCGAGATCGAATCTCGCATTTCCGATATCCCCATTGCGTTTGACCTTGAGATTTCCAAATTCAAGGATTACGGCAATAGCGACCAATCCGGCCTGGAGCAACCGGCGGGTGGTGTTGTCTTTGAGGTTGTCAGCAACAGTTCTCAGCAGGTTGTTGGCACACTGACCACAAACATCTATGGCTTTGCCTCCACCAAAGATCAGCCCGAAGCATGGTTCGGCACAGGCAAGCGACCCGCCGGTGTCCACGGAGCTGTCCCATACGACCGTGCCGGCTACACGATTCGCGAGGTTCCGGAAACCGTCCCCGAGGGTTTTAAACGTGCAGGGGAATGGACCGTCGGGGCCAATCAGATTTCCAACGGCGCCGAGCTTCAATATATCGTGGACAACCACGCGCTGTCGACGCATCTCCAGATTGTAAAACGCGATGCCCAAACAGGCGCTTCTGTTCCACTAGCCGGATTCACCTTCCAACTCCTCGACAGCAAACACGAACCCGTCTCACAAACTTGCTGGTATCCAGCACATAACGTAATGGACACCTTTACGACTGACGCGACCGGGACCGTCACACTGCCCGAATCGCTCGTGCCGGGCACCTATTATGTACGCGAAACCTCGGCCAAAGAGCCCTATCTTGTCGGCGAGGAGATCGAGGTAAACATACCCGCCGACATGAACCTAACGCCCGTTGCAATCGCCTCGTATTATGACCACGCCGCGACCGGAAACATCAGGATCGTTAAAACCGATGCCGTAGACGGCAGCAGGCTCGCGGGCGCCATCTTTGAGATCCGTGCCTCGGGTGATATCGTGCGCCCCGATGGTAGCATTGCCGCGATCGACGGTGAGACCGTCGCGACCGTCGCGACGGATGAAACTGGCGAAGCACGCGCAGACAACCTGCCGCTGGGATCTGGTACCGCGCGCTACGAGGTTGTCGAGACTCAAGCGCCGACCGGCTTCTTACTCGACCGGACGCCCCATATCGTAGACCTCGCTTATGCCGACCAGAAAACGCCCGTTGTAGAAGCACGGCTTAACGTATCCGACGATTACACCAAGGTTGATATCTCCAAGGTCGATGCAAGCGGTGAGCAGGAAGTGGAAGGCGCACAGCTCACCTTATATGGTCCCGATAAAACCGAAATAGACTCCTGGACCTCATCCGACAAGCCGCACCGCGTCGAACATCTTGCACCTGGCACCTACTCGTTGCGCGAAATGATGTCTCCGCGGACCTATGACCTTGCCGAGGAGATAACGTTTGAAATAAAGGATACGGGAGAAGTCCAATCCGTCGCGATGAAGGATGCACCCATCGAGATCAAGGGGCAGGTCGACAAGCGTCAGGAACTTGTCCAACCTATCGAAAAGGGCCTGTTGGCTAACGGCGATGGTAAAAACCGCGCCGCGACGCAAACCAATAGTGATGGGCTTTTCTCCTATACCATCGATGCTCGAAACGATTCCGCTACTTGGGTTGATGAGTTTACGATTACCGATGATCTTGAGTGCGCCAAAGACGGCACAGCGAGATTCATCTCAATCGAAACCCCCGTCGCCATCGGCGACCTCAACGGCCTGTGCAACGTATGGTATCGCACGACGCCGTTGGACTCGACAGACGTCGATGAGCCGGCAAACGCGACACTTGACGATGGGCACGAAAATCCTTGGCTTGAGTCCGACGAAGTAAAAGAGAGCCTGGGTGAGGACTGTCGCCTCGTCGATTACGACGGTTGGCACCTCTGGAAGGCGGATATCTCGACCACGGAATCCACCACACTCGAGGCGAAAGAACTCGACCTTGCATCCAATACCGTCGTAACGGGCATTCGAATTGAATACGGTGCGGTAGCCGCCGACTTTACGACTCGAAGCGATGCGGATTCTTGGACCCGCGATGATCTCAAAGATGAGCACGACGACCTTGACGATGCCAAAGCAATCCTTGGCACAGACGCTCGGGGCGCAGTCGTACACATGCAGGCAACGTCGGCTTATACGCCCCAAACCGCACTCACCAACAGCGCGCGCGTCGATCTTTGCCGCAACGGTGGCGGCGATAAACTTGAGTCACATGACGAGGACAGCGTCATTCAACGCTGTACCCTACCGCAGGACCTAGCGGCAACAGGATCAGTTCCCATCGCCGCTTGCATCACCGCGCTCCTGACCTCGGGTGCCGCAGCCCTATGGTTCGCTCGCCTTAGGTCGATCCCAAAGAAGCGCTAGCGCGATGAAAAAGCGAGCCAGTCCCCTGGCTCGCCCGCTTTCAATCATGTAAATCGCCGTATCTACTCTGCAGACGAAGATCCACCATCAACGATTGCCTGCTCGGACTCAGGAATCCCATCGGCACCCGTGCTCTGTTCTTGCTCCACCTCTTCGCTGATTGCGGAGGCGGGGGTCGAGCCCTTCGCACCCACGATGTAGGCGGCCCCAAATCCTAACGCAATGGCAATCAAGGTCAAAATCACGTAGACAGGCCAATGGCGCTTAATATACGAAAACACGTTGACTCCTTAGAGCTCCGTCTACGAACGGCGGATAACCTCGGTCACAACCTCGGATACCGTGGCAATGTTCGTCGGGTTGACATTGTGGGGCAGGTCGTCCTCGGTACGAGCGCAAGCCAGGCGCGTGCCGTCCACGCCGGCGATGGTGAGGGCTCGGCGGCTCGCCTCGAGCGCGGCATAGGCATCGGTCTTGGCATAGGGCATCTCGAGCGCGCCACAATCGACATGGAACGACTTGCAGACCTTGCTGACCAGGTTCATGATGCGGCGATCGCCCTTGAGCAGTTGTTGTTCGCCCTCGACCGTCACAACCGAAAGCCTACCGGCGCCGACGGATTCAAGATTGATGAAGAATACGCCGCGGAGCTTATCGCGATGCGAAGCCAAGAAGGCCTTCATGCCGGCGCCATCACAATCCGAGGCGCCCGTTGCCACAAACCAGATATCGTGACCGAGCAGCTCATCATCGCCCATAGAGGCGACAGCCGAGAGCATATCTTCGGAAGAAGCGCCATCGGAAGACGTAGCGCCACCCTTCCAGCCATCGTTATCGTCCTCGAAGTTATCCCACGAACCGATACCGCGACCGGACTTCTTGGCATCGTAATCGTCTTCGACGCCCAGCCAGTCACTCATGCTGTCCTGCTCGTTTTTCTTTTTACGACCGAACAGGCCACCCAGGCCGCGCTTACGAGACTTGGGTGCCGCCGGGGCGGGAGCCGAAATGGTCTCGATCGGCTGCGCGCCCGACGCAACGGGCATGGGAGGCGCAACGGGTGCCGATGTGGGTTCGGGACCTTGGGCGGTAGCAAAGGGGTCGTTGACCTGGGCAGAGGGATCGGGAAGGTCGAACAGCGACGTGCGAGACGCAACGTTTGCCTGCTTCATAGACGGCAGCGACGGATCGGGGACCGAAGCCAGCGGAGACGAGGAGGGTGCAGGCGACGGTGCCGACGCCGGATCGGGAACATTCATCTGCGGACGCGGCGATGCTTGGGAGGAAATCTGGGCCATAAGGGAATCGACCGTTTCGTCCTGGGTGGGAGCGACATTGGCAACCGTGGCACCGGAACCACTCGGGGTCGGCATGGTGAAAATCTGCGTGGAGTAAGGTCTCGACTCATCCGTTTCGAGAGTCTCGGAAACCACAGACACTTCCTCCTGCTCGGCCTCGGTCGAATCATCTTGCTCGGCTGCCGCGTATTGCTCTTCGTCAGAGTTGGCCTCGACGGACTCGTCCTCGGCGGCATCTTGGATTTCGGCAGCATCAATAGGCTCGTCATCGTCTGCCGCGTCGCCCTGTTCATCGGAAACAGGAAGGGGCTCGGCAATCGCGGTGCCTTGCTTTTCAAACGTTATCGTGGAATCGAACTGCGCGGCATCAAACGACATGGTGCTATCGACGTGCTGCTGGGCCTCGAAAGACGTCGTCGCCTCAACAACATCCGCGGACGCCGGTTGCTGGGACTCAAAGGACGTTGTAGCTTCGGCGGCGTCGACGGGCGCGGACTGCATAGCCTCGTTCTGCTCGAACTCTTGCGCCGCGTGCTCACGTGCCGCCTCGGCTGCCTGCTGCTGAGCGATAGCCTCCTGCTCGGCAGCCTCGCGTGCGGCAGCGCGCTTCTCCTCGAAATCGTCGACAAATTTCTTGCCCTTTGCAAGCGCACCCTTAAAGAAGTTGGAAGCGCTGGCGCCAATCGACGAGAACGCGGATGCAATGTCGGCATGGGGCGTTGCCGCGGGAATCTCGGCCGAGAAATCAGTATCGCTCTCGTAAGACACGCGCCTCGGCTGTTCAACGTAATCGTCGTCAGACTCGTCCGCAACGTCTTGCGCCGGCGCGGCGGGAGCCAAAACGTCCAGTCCTGCCGCGGGATCGATCGCGGACACTGCCTCGGGCTCGGCAACGGCAGCGGCAACCGCGGCAGACTCATCATCCACGGTGACAGCGGGCGCAGGTGCAGTCACGACGGGGGCAGGCTCGGGCTCAAACGTCGGCTCCTCGCCCTCCTCGTAATCGAGCGTGCAGGACTCGGGAAGCATTCCGAGCGCACGGATGGCATCCGAACCAAAGCGGATGTTGCCGGCGGCATTGCGATAGAGCTTGGGCTCGGGCTCGGCCGCGACAGGCTCCTCCACCGGCTCGGCAGCGGAAACCTCGTCATTGAACTCTTCAGCCTGGACAGCCTGATCCTGATCCTCGGGCACGATGGCGCCAATCAGCGTCTCGTCGGCAGACGCACCCTCAAAGCCCTCGATCTGCTCGTCGAAAGCCTCACCCTGTTCGGGCTCGGTCTGAGTGTCGGGAGCAATCGGCTGACCGAACTCGTCCTCGGCGTAGGTAGGCTCTTCGTACTCGATGGTGTTGCCGTAGTCGTTTTGCTGCTGGGCCGCGGCATACTCCGCCGCTGCACGCGCCATTTCCTCGGCACGACGCTTTTGCTCCCCAAAATAGGTATCGAACGGAACATCGTCGGGAAACTCGTTTTCGCCCTGGAAGGGAGCAACGTTGTCCATAACGCCGAGCATAGCGGCGACAGAAGACTTGTTGCACACCGCGCCGGACGTATAGGGAAGAATGTGGCGGTTAGAGATGATGTTTGCCGCGTTGGCAAGTGCAACGAGGGAAGCGAGGATCGCGACAATCCACAGCAGAACCTTGAGCGCGCCGGGGAGCGGCAGGATACGCAGGATGGCAACGGCAGCAGGGGCAACCGTGGCAACAGGCAGCAGCTTGGCGATGAGCGCACGATACGAAGCATAGGGCTCGCGGGCGAGCAGCTCAGCACGGGGAGAGTCGTAGTGTGCGACAACGACCACCGGGCGGTTACGCGGGGACGCGAGCGGGCCCGAGGCCTTGTGATAGGCGATGACATTTTGGCTCACGCTTGTCTTGCCCAGGCGCGAAACCACGGGGTGCCCTGTGCGCTCGAGCACGTAAAGAACGGCGCCGACAATGGCCAGCAAGGTGCCGACCAAGCCGATACCGCCGCCGATGCCCATCAGCAGGGCACCGGCAAACGCAAGAATACCGGTAACGGCAAATGCCAACCTACTGGGCGCCGGGGCATTGAACTCCTGAACCTCGGGATCAAAGCCGTGGTTGCGGAAGATCTGAGCGATATCCTCGGCAGCCAAGCGCTCTTCTTCGCTGCACGCCGGCGTAATGCCGGTGTTCTGCAGCAGGTGGTTAATATAGTTCTGGGTGTTCGCCATGTGCGCTCCACATCCATAATCCGACAAATAGGCCCAATGCATGCACATTAGAACCGTATATAGTCGAAAGTATACCCCGAGCGAGCGCAAACGACCGAATTCGGGCCATCTTAACGCCCCGAGCGGACAAGGATATAGCCTAATCTCCATATCGGACTAAAATCATGGCAGCAAACCACCTTCTCATGCGAGGACCCTATGACGGCAAGCGACACGACCGAGACAATTAAAAAGGGGAATTCGGAGCCCAGTTTCGATAAAACGGCTCAGCGCATCCTCAATCTTTTCTTTGTGCTCAATAGCTCCCCCGAACCGCTGACGACCGAGCAGATCGTCTTGGATTCTGACCTGGGATATGGCTCGGGCAATATCGACTCGGATAAGCGCAAGTTTCGACGCGATCGTGACAAGCTGCTCGAACGCGGCATCTTAATCAAGGAGGTTCGCCCCACCGGCGCGCAGGAGACCGAGGAAAGCTCGTGGACAATCGACCGCGAGCACACGTTTGCGGCAGGCGGCCTCATTACCGCAGACGACGCCGATATCCTGCTCAACGCCATCGACCAGACACTAGCGGCCGGCTCATCCACTTTTGCCGCACCGCTTGCCGATATTCGCTCCAAGATTGCCTATCTCACCGGCAGGACGACGGTAGACGAGGCGCCGATCAGCCGCTCTCCCACCGTCGATGCGGTTTGGAGCGCCTTTGCCGAGCGATGCGCGCTGCGATTTTTATATCAGAACGGACGCGGCGAGCAGAGAGAACGTACCGTCTGCGTCTACGGCATGTTCGAGCGCGAGGGCGTGGCTTACTTCTGCGGCCTCGACAACGTCACCGACGACATCAGGACATTCCGCTGCGACCGCATCGTACGCGCTTGGCGTCCTTCGAAGGCCTACGTCATCCCCGCGGACTTCAACCTCAGCGACTACCTGTTCTTTGAATTCGATTTTGCCGACCGACCGCCCGTTGCAGCCACGTTCTCATTCGCCCCTCAGACGCAGATCGATATGATCAACGGTCTCACGCGTGGGCGAGGTGAGCTCGTACACACCGATGTGGGATGGACCTGGACCGTTGACGTGCGCGATCTTGAAGCCGGCGCCTCATTTTGCATGGCCCACGCCATGGACGGCATGAGGCCCGTGGCCCCCAAATCGCTCAAACAGGCGTGGAACCACCTCATTGAAAGGACGGTGCACGAGCATGCCCGTGCGTAAACTCACCAGCGAGCAGAGGCTCTCGCGCGCCATCGACATCATGGAGGCCCTCTACGCCGCCGGCGAGAGCGGCATGACACGAACCGAGATTTGCAGTCGATTTGACATCACGGGGGTGTCGCTCGACGAGATTCTCGAGATCGTCTCGACGCTCGCGGACCGAGAATCGGGCGCGCGCATCATCTGCAAATGCCGCGGCGAGCGTGTGGTCCTCACCGGTGACGCCGGTCGTATGCTACCGCTGCGCCTGAGTGCCGCCGAGGGCGCTGTGCTCAACCACGAACTTGAATCGTTGGGGATCGATCCCCAGGCGGCAGCTCGGATTCGACATGCCCTTCTACCCGAAGAGCTTGGCTATAACCAGCGCGTCTTTGACACCGTCAACCACGGGTCGCACTGGCAGCAGCTGAGCTGTGCCATTCAGGACGGCGTTCGCTGCCGCATCTCGTATCGCTCGATGGACGATGCACGGCCACGCGATCGTCTGGTCGACCCCTTGCGCATTACGGCAAACGGCGACCAAACATACCTGATTGCCTGGGACATCGCGGTCGATGAGCAGCGCACCTATCGCATGGATAAAATCGAGGGACTCGCCTTGACGGAAGACTCCGTCGTGCCTCACGCACCGGACGTCGCATCCCTCCACGATTCCCTTGCCCGGACGCAGCGCAGCGCAAAGCTCCTGATGCCATTCGATATGGCGGAACATCTGGACTGGGCCGGCATCACCCTAATCGAGCGCAGCGGGGCAGACACGGCAACGTTAACCGTGCATTACGGCTCCGAGCGTTGGCTGCTGAGCCAGATAATCGCAGCGGGCGGAGCCATCCGCATCTTGGATGACCCCACCCTGTCAGAGCGTCTGTGCGATATGGCAAAATCCCTCGCCTGTCCGCTTTAGCGGCACCGCTCGTGGCGTGCGCGCCACAGCTGTAGATAGTGCCCGATTTGTGCCGACTCGATGCGCTGATAGGAACTCGTGGGCAGCGACGTTAAGAATTTCTTGCCGTAGCCCTTCGTCACCAGGCGCGGGTCGGCCAAGATGAGTACGCCACAATCGGTCGATGAGCGAATGAGGCGACCGGCTGCCTGCTTGACCTCGAGCACGGCCTCGGGCAGCGAATAGCGCGCCCAAGCGCGGTCTTCGCGCAGATTGCGCTCGCATGAGAGCGGGTCTGTGGGGCTCGAGAACGGCAGCTTGGGGATGATGACGCAGCGCAGCGTCTCGCCGCTGGCATCAAACCCTTCCCAAAAGGCCTTAAGTGCAAAGAGCGACGAGGTCGGTTCGTTGATAAAGCGATCGCGCAAACGACGAGGAGACGAGTTGCGCTGCTGGCAGTTGAGTTCCAGACCCGCACGAGCCATCTTGGGCTCGACGCGAGCGTACAGCTCCTCCATGTCACGCCTGTTGGTGAACAGCGTAAGCACCGAGCCGCCCATGGCAAGATGAGCGTCGACCAGCACACGCTCGAGCGCCGAAAGATAGCCTTCACGGTCGCGCGGATCGGGGATATCGCCCGCAACGACTACAGCCATATTCGAATCGAAGTCGTAGCTCGAATCCAAGTGCAGCGACGATGATGTCGAGGCACCGATGCGATCGAGGCCGACGGCGTGGTTAAAGTGCTCAAAGCTCTTGGAAACCGTCATGGTCGCCGATGCAAAGATAGCCGTGTGGACCTCGGGCAGCCACTCGGTTGCCAAGGCCTCGCCAATGTCGATGCGCTCTGCGGTCATTGATTCTCCGCCGGCACGCAACCTGCGATTGACCTGCAGCGAATACACGTAGTGTTCATCGGTGCCCTCAATGATGAGTTTGAGGTTCTCGGCCAGCTCGTGCAGGCGGCGCGAGATATCACCCAGGTCGACAACAACCTCGGGCTTGTCGGCGGCGACGGCTTGCACCAGCGCGTCGACGCTCTTGTCAGCCTGTTCCAATGCGTCGATGGCAGTGTAGGCCGACGGTAAGAAATCATGCCAGTCGTCAGATTCGCGCAACTCGGGGCCAATCCATAGATTGGCATTATCATAACCCCCACGGGCACGGCGGCCGAGCTCGCGAACGCCATCGAACACGTCGGCGATTGCCATGCTCGCGCGTGCAACTGTCGACGTCGCCTTGGCAGTAAGGCCCAGATAGAGCGTAGAGCCCTCGGAGGTTGCCAAATCACGGGAAACCTGGCTTAGCGCGCCGGTGCTCGAGCCACCCAGGCGCTCAAACAGAACGCGTGATTCGTCCGCCGACACCACGCGCGCCCACTGACGGCGCGCCTCGCGCTCGATGGAATGGGCCTCGTCGATTACCCAATGACGAATCGGAGGCAAAATCCTGCCCTCGGCCGCAACATTGCGGAACAGCAGGGAATGGTTGGTGACCACCACATCGGCGTGCGCCGCACGACGGCGAGCGCCGTGGACCAAACATTTATCAGGGAAAAACGGACAGAGGCGACGAGCACACTCGCGCGAGGCCGTCGTAAAGTCGGGGCGGTTGACGCTGCGCCACCGAATGCCAAGCGAGTCGAGGTCGCCATCGGCTGATTGGCAGACGTACGCCATAATGACCGCGACCGCCGTGAGCGTGTCCGCCGGATCGCGCTTGGTGGTAATCTCGACCTGGCCGCGGCTCATGCGCTCAAGCTTGCGCAGGCACGGATAGTGGTCATACCCCTTGAGAGCGCAAAATGACAGACCACCGTCCAGTTGCTCGGCAAGTTTTGGCAGCTCATGGTACATGAGCTGGTCGGCAAGATTGTTCGATTTGGTCGCAATACCAACCGTGATGTTGTTACGGCGCGCTGCCTCGGCAAAAGGCACCAGATAGGCCATCGATTTGCCGACGCCTGTGCCCGCCTCAATTACACGATGAGTGCCCGTGACCAGCGCATCGCGGACCTCGAGCGCCATCGCGATCTGCTCATCGCGCGGCTCGTACGTGGGGTACATACGATTAACCAGGCCGCCCGGGGCATAGTCCGCCTCGATTTCCTCGCGGCTCGGCATCCTAAGGACCGGTAGCTCGTCCGCATCAACGCGATCATCGGCCCGATCGGCCTTGAGTACGTCGGCGCGGGCGGCACTGAGAGAGAAGATGGAACCGGGGTTCTGCCCCGCCAAGAAGGAGAAGATGGGACGATAGGACCAGGGTACGTCGGGATGCATGTCGGCCAAGCGCGCCATTAAGCCCTGGGGCAAGTCGGTGAGCGCCACGAGCAACACGCGCCATACGCCACACAGGGCGTCGACATCGGCGTTGGCGCGGTGCGACACCGAGTCGCAGCCAAACAGGTCGGCCATGAAAGAGAGCTTATGCGAGGCCAGGCGCGGAAGCGCGATGCGCGACAGCGCCAGCGAATCGATCCAGATGTCGCTGACGTTGACACCGCCCTTGACCGACTCGATAAACGAACGGTCGAAGGTGGCGTTATGCGCAATCACCGGGCAGCCGCCGACAAAATCGGCGAGAGCGGCCACGGCCTCGACGGCCGACGGGGCATCTGCCACATCGGCGTTTGTAATGCTCGTGAGCTCGGTAATCTCGGCGGGAATCAGCTGTTTGGGATGCACGAAGGTATCGAAGCGGTCGACGACCTCGCGGCCCGAAAGACGGGCCGCCGAGATCTCGATCAGCTCATTGTCCTGCACCGAAAGACCTGTGGTCTCGGTATCGAGGACGATCACATCTTCCTCGATAAGGCCGAAGGACTGCGTTTTGGCGCGTTCGGCAAGCGTGGCATAGGAGTCGATGACAAACTGCGGCGTTCCTGACGAAACCGCGTCCTCGATTAGCATGCAATGCCCGCTCGACGAAGGCCCATACGGATCAGGCTGTCACAGACCTGCGGGAACGTCATGTCGTCGGTGTGGCGTATCTCGTCCGGATACAGCGACGTATCGGTCATGCCGGGAATGGTATTGGTCTCGAGGATAACGGGGCCGTCCTCACTCACGATAAAGTCGCTGCGCGAGATACCCAGGCAACCGAGGGCCTTGTGAGCAGCACAGGCAAGCTCCTGGGCACGAGCGTAATTCTCGGGTGAAATCTGCGCCGGAATGCGATGGATGTCCGTAGGGTCGACATACTTCACGTCCAGATCGTAGAACTCGCAGTCCTCGGGCTTACGAATCTCGACAATCGGCAGAGCGCGCACGTCATCTTCGCCGTATACGCCGACGGTGATCTCGGTACCCTCGATGCACTTCTCGACCAGCACTTTGTCGCCGTACTCAAACGCCTTGGCGATTGCCGCGGGCAGCTCGGAGGGCTCATGGACCAGGGAAATGCCATAGCTGGAACCGTTGACGGCCGGCTTCACAAAGCAGCGCTCGCCACAAACCTCGACGATATGATCGATATCGACTTCATCGCCCACCTCGAGCGCAAGGCCGGGGGCAATGGGAATGCCCGCCTTGGCGTACAGGAGCTTAGAGACCTCCTTGTCGGCACCGCAGGCGCTGGCAAGCACGCCCGAAGCCGTGTAGGGGATACCCAGGGTCTCCATGGCGCCTTGCATGGCGCCATCCTCGCCGCCGGCACCGTGCATGGCGATAAACGCCACGTCAAAGCCGCCGGTCGCCATGGTTACCATAAAATCATCGGCAGCCGTGTCGAGCAGCTCCACCGAAGTGTAGCCGGCCTCCTTCAAGGCAACCACGACGTTCTTTCCCGAATTGAGCGAGATCTCGCGCTCAGCGGAATGACCGCCCGCCAAGACCGCTACGTGCATGTTCTCTAGGCTTTTACCCGGCATGGGCAGACTCCTCCTCTATAATTTCTGCAGCTGATACCATATTGTAGCGATACCCTCTACGTTTCCCCAAAATCGAAAGGCTTCCATGAATCCCAGGACTAAATCTCAGGACATTCGCGACTTGAGCCAAAACGATATTCGCGAGCTCGTGGCCGAGCTTGGCCAGCCCGCCTTCCGCGCGAAGCAGCTCATCGAATGGGTCTTTGAGAAGAACGTTTGTTCGTTTAACGATATGACAAACCTTCCTAAGGCTTTCCGCGAGCAGCTTAAAGAGGCTTTTGCCTTTGACACGCCGACTGAACTAACCAAGCAGGTTTCCAAAGATGGCTCGCGCAAGTATCTGCTCGAGTACCACGACGGCGTTTCCGTCGAGACTGTCGGCATGCCCCGTCGTAACAAGCTTTCCGTCTGCGTTTCCACCCAAGCTGGCTGTGGCATGGGCTGCGCCTTTTGCGCTACCGGTCTCAACGGCCTCAAGCGCTCTCTGACCGCTCAAGAGATCGTCGACCAGGTACTTCATGTATCCAACGACTTTGGCGAGCGCGCCACGAGCGTCGTCTTCATGGGCCAGGGCGAACCATTTGCCAACTACGACGAGGTTCTCAAGGCGCTGCGAATCCTCAACGACCCCGATGGCATTGGTATCGGTGCTCGTCACCTCACCGTCTCTACCAGTGGCGTTATTCCCGGTATTCGCAAATTTGCCGACATCCCCGAGCAGTTCACGCTTGCTGTTTCACTGCATTCCGCCATCCAGTCGACGCGCAATAAGCTTATGCCCGGTGTTAAGAAGTACACGTTGCTTCGCCTTCACGAGGCGCTTCAGCTCTACACCGAGAAGACTGGCCGCCGCCCGACCTATGAGTATGCCATGATCGAAGGCGTCAACGATACGAATCCCGAGATGCAGGCGCTCTGCGACTTCTGCGAGGGAACGCTGTGCCACGTTAACCTGATTCAGCTTAACGACATCGAGGGCAGCCCGCTCAAGCCGTCGCCGATTCATAAGGTTGAGGATCTTCAGCGTCGTCTTGAGTCCCGTGGCATCGAGACCACGATTCGTAACTCCCGTGGTAACGATATTGACGCCGCTTGCGGACAGCTGAAGCAGCGCTTCAAAGTTCAGAAGAACGCATAGGGGAGTCGCACCCCAAAACGTTTCATGTGAAACATCGAACGGCCCCGGTTACAGGAGATGCAACCGGGGCCGTTTTATTTATTGACCTTAATTTTGAATCAGCTGCTACCTGTCCCATTTTTTACGGCCAAAATAAGGGGTCCTTGCCTCGTGAATCAGACAAGGACCCCTCAAAATATGCTAAGTAATTGTTAGGTACCTAATAGCCTACATTTTCCCATTGGTTACTAACCCAACCTTGATTAATCTTGGGATTCTTCGTTACCTGAGCCGTACGCATGGCAACATCTTCTGTCATAACATCCATTTTCTTCTTGGATGTATCGACAATATCTTGCGCACTACGAAGCAAACGACCTCGAAGTTCATCGTCTGTCGCGATCTTATAGCCAGCAAAGGCACCAGCCGCGACAGTCGTCGCCAATGCAATCGCAGTTATAATCCTATTCCTCATCTTGGCCTCCTTGATCAAACTGAATCATTTCGCCAAGAATACGAGAGAGCTCTTCCTCGTCTTTAAACTCAATCTCAATCTTATTCTTTCCACGCGAGCTCTTAACACGCACGTTGGTATTAAAAACCTGACGAAGCACGCGGGCAGCCTTTTTAAAAGACTGAGGCGTTGCAGGCCTCGGCGTCTTAGGTGTCTCTCCGGCAGAAAACAACGGAGCAAGATTTTCTGTCGCTCTTACGGAAAGGCCCTCTGCAACAACCTTCTCTGCAAGTCGAATTCGAGCGTCCTCATAGGGAACTGCAAGAATCGCACGTGCATGACCAGCAGTAAGTTTGCCCTCAAAAATCATCTGCTGAACAACTTCAGGGAGATCGAGAAGGCGCAGCGAGTTTGTAATTGCAGAGCGTGACTTGCTGACTGCCTTCGACAATGCCTCCTGGGTCATACCGCTGGCATCGATAAGCTGGCGATAGCCCTTAGCCTCTTCGACGGGATTCAGATCAGAACGCTGAAGGTTTTCGATCAGAGCAAGAGCCAGCATCTCTTCATCATTAACATCTTTAATGATGACAGGCAGCTCCTCAAGACCAGCAAGCTTTGACGCTTGGTAACGACGCTCACCAGCGATGATCTCATAGCCGTTTCCATGCTTGCGAACCAAAAGCGGCTGCAAGACGCCATGTTCTTGGATTGATTCGCTCAACTCACGAAGTTCAGTTTCGTTAAAGTGAATTCGCGGCTGATTAGGGTTGGGAACGATATCCTCAATAGGTAGTTTTGTTTCAGATGCGGCATTCGAAGCCGATGCAGCCGAACCACCGGTCTCATACTCGGCCTCTGAGACCAAAGCATTGAGTCCACGTCCCAATCCGCCACGTTTCTTTACACTAGGCACGCTTGATCACCTCTTTTGCAAGGTTCATATATGCTTTTGCACCCTTATTTTGAGGTGCATAGGTAATTACCGGTTCCCCAAAAGATGGAGCTTCGGAGATTTTAACCGTACGGGGGATCAACGTCTTAAATGCCTTATCACCAAAGTACGATTGAACCTCCTCAACAACCTGATTCGATAGAGAGGTACGCGAGTCATACATGGTCATAAGCACACCGTAGGTGTCTAAGCCCTTGTTCAGACGAGATTTGACCATCTTCATTGACTCAAGCAGTTTCGTAACGCCCTCGAGTGCGTAATACTCGCACTGGATCGGAATCAAAACGCTGTCTGCTGCGGTCAAAGCGTTGATAGTAAGCAGGCCGAGCGAAGGAGGGCAGTCAATGAAAATAAAATCGAACTCGTCCTGAATCGGCTCAAGCAAATCTTTGAGGCGGGTTTCACGAGCAATTGCGCTTACGAGTTCAATTTCCGCGCCTGCAAGCTGAATTGTAGCCGGAATTACGAATACCTTTTTGCAATTTGTATCAAGAACAAGCGATTCTGCCGGCACATCATTCAACAATGCATCATAGATGCAGTGATCAAGGTCTTCTTTTTCAATTCCGAATCCACTGGTGCTGTTTCCCTGCGGATCAAAATCGACAATCAGTGTCTTACGACCCTGCTCACCCAGTGCTGCTGCAAGGTTTACAGCCGTCGTTGACTTACCGACGCCGCCTTTTTGATTGATGATTGCAATGATACGCGTGTCTTTTGCGCTCTTAGAACGCTTAACGTCGCGAAATCCCACGGTCCCTCCTGGTGTGTATTAAAGCTGTCAAACGGAGGATGTTTCACGTGAAACATTCCGAATCGATAGCAACTGCTATGTTTCACGTGAAACACTGCAAGCTGTTAGTATCCATTATGTTTCACGTGAAACATCTAGGCAAGCGGATTCTTCTTTGCCATGCCATTTGCACGAGGCAATGAAACGGATGCTGAATGACTCTTCTTAAGAACAATGAACTCCCTGTGACCCAAGCCTTCAGGCAAATCAATTGCGTCATTCAGAAGCAAAGTGAAGCCGCAAATCTTAGCTGCTGACATGCCGGAAGCAAGCTCCTCATCCGAAGGATTGCCCTTGGTGATAACAAATAGCCCTCCATCCTTCAGGTACGGAGCCGCATACTCAACAAGAATCGGTAGAGGGGCCAGTGCGCGGGCGGTTACAACGGAGAACTGCTTCTTATGGCTTCGAGCATATTCTTCAAGACGATCATGAACCGCATGAGCATGTTTCAATCCAAGAGCATGGACAAAGGAATTAACCGCATCAACCTTCTTGCCAACAGAGTCAATATAAGTAGCTTTACGAAGCGTGGTTATGGTTAATGGAATACCAGGGAAGCCCGCACCTGTTCCCATATCGAGCAAAGCTCCCTCAGGAGCCTTATTGATATAGGGGAGCAAAACAAGTGAGTCGAGGATATGAAGTACGGCAGCATCTTCTACGTTAAGAATACGGGTGAGATTGGTTGTCTTATTTGTTTCTAGAACCAAATCCAAATGCTGGATACATTTCCTCAGCTCAATATCAGTTACGCTCAAGGAATATTCTTTGCAATAGGAAGTTAGGCGACTCAACATCTCGTCAGCCTGCTGATCGGTAAGTACAAACAACAGAAGCTCCTTTCTGACAAAAATCAGCGTATCGAGAACTTTTGACAAAAAAAGGGGACGTGGAAACCACGTCCCCCTAGCATAAGCTCGAGTAGATTATCGAGCAACAATCACCACATGGCGATCAGGGTCAGAACCCTCAGAATGAGTATCGACTGCATCGTTGCCACGAAGTGCAATGTGAACCAGTCGGCGCTCGTAGGCATTCATGGGCGGAAGCGAAACACTCTTATGAGTGCGGATGGCACGCTCGGCAGCAGACTGAGCCATGGAGGCGACCTTATCCTGACGGCGACTCTTGTATCCCTCGACGTCCACTACAACCGGATACCTAAAGCCAAGCTTGCGGCTCACCAGCAAAGAGAACATAACCTGAAGAGCATCAAGAGTGCGACCATGACGGCCAATGAGAACAGCAAGGTCGGGAGCCGTTACATCCAAAATCAGCTCACCCTCGTCGCCCTCATACTCATCGATAGGAGAGTTGGCGGCATCGAAGTGCGAAAGGATGGAACGCAGGATGGAAATCGCAACATCGGCAATGGTGTCGAGCTCCTCATCGGTCAGCTCTTCACCAGCCTTGTAGCGCTGTGCAATCTCGGGATAATCGCCCGCGACCTGCGGGGCAACCTCCTCAAGCATATCCTCGATGATCTCTTCAGACATAACGTACTCCAAAAGTTAGGTACCTAAATAAGATTGATATCGCACTACTTCTTCTTGTGCGGGCGCGGCTTCTTCTCGCGACGAGTGACCTCAACCTGCAGCGGAGCGTTCTTAAGACGCTCCTCCTCATCGGCCTTCGCCTTGTCGATGACCTTCTGCGTCACAAAAATCTGCTGGATAACCTGCCAAGCAGACGAGACGTCGTAGTACAGCAGAACACCAACGGGAAGGCTCCAGCCCATCCAAAGCATCATGACCGTCATGACAACGGCCATCATACGCATGCTCTGAGCCTGCTGGCCGGTCTGGTTGCGCGACATATAGAGCTGCGGAATCAGGGTCAGGACGGCAAACAGGATCAGGCAAACCAGCGCAGGCAGTGCAACCATAAAGCCTTCGGCAAAGGAAGCGCTCGGCGTGGTGGTCAGGTCGGGCAGGATGTTGAAGAACGAGAACGTGCCGTCGTTAAAGTACTGCGGCAGGTTGCGCAGCAATGTAAACAGGGCGAACAGGATAGGCATCTGAATCAGCAGCGGCAGACAGCCAGCCATGGGGTTGAACTTGTTCTCGCTGTAGAACTTCTGCATCTCCTCGGCCTGACGCTGGGGATCGTCGGCATAGCGCTCCTGGATCTCGAGCATCTTGGGCTGCAGCACCTGCATGCGAGCCGTCGACTTGGTCGACTTGAGCATAAGCGGCGTCAGCAGCAGACGGATGATGACCACCAGGATGATGATGGACAGGCCCCAGTCGACCGCAAAGGTCTGGATGAGCTTGAGCAGCTCGAAAAGGATGTTAACGATCCAATCCCACATGTAAGTTTTCCTCCGATAGCGAGTGCCCGCTAGGGCACAGGGTCATAACCGCCGACGTGCAGGGGATTGCAACGAGCGATGCGCCTCACGGCAAGCCAGCAGCCTCTCAAAACACCGTGCTTCTCAATCGCCTGGATGGCGTATTGCGAGCACGTTGGGTAATAAATGCAGGCGTCAGGCAATAAGGGCGAAATAACCTGTTGATATATGCGAATAGGAGCGATGGCAACACGTCGCAAAACGTGATTGCTCATCGCTCCTCCCCGGCAACGCCGGCGCGCTTCATAAGCGAACGCAACGCCTTGTCCATCTCCTGCGGCGAGGAAACCCTCGTCTTGGGAGTTGCAAACAAGATGATGTCATAACCCGCAACGGGAAATCCGCAGCTGCGGGCGGCCTCACGCATCACACGCTTAGATCGGTTGCGCACGACGGCACAACCGAGTCGCTTAGCACCAACGAAGGCGACCCTTCCGGAGTCGCCTTCGCCAACCGATTCACATATGGTCATTCGAATCAGAGGGTGATTGAAACGACGCCCCTGACTGAACACATGCTCGAAATCTTGCCGAGACTTAATAGTCTTCATGCGAGATGTGTGTATCGCTGCTAGACAGTGAGACGCTTGCGGCCCTTGGCGCGACGACGGGCGAGCACGGCACGACCACCCTTAGTGGCCATACGGGCACGGAAGCCATGGGTCTTGGCACGCTTACGCTTATTAGGCTGATACGTACGCTTCATCTTAAGTTCCTCCTGCTGCATTTCGAGTGTCCGCGGGGACGCGGACGCAGATATAGACACGTGAGCTTGAAGATTGTAGGGAAATCAATGTTCAAATGTCAAGAAATCAAAGGTAAAAGGTTGCTCAGTTCACACGGTTCCCCCATAAGCACAACCGAAATTTGCGCCTCATGGCAACCTTTCACGATATTTCATCGAGTTTTCAACAGGTCATGTTGGCAATGTTGAGAACTTTTCACCCGTTTTCCAAAGTTTTCAACAAGTTTTGAAAAGTTGTCGAAAGATGAGAAACGTTGCACGGTGAGCTACTATTTGTTCGAAACCTTTTGAAAGATTGCGAGCGGCATGTCTGACGACTTTTACACCATGGTCGATTCCGGAGACCCGGCACCCGACAACGAGCACATCACCGGCGTGCGCGAAGAGCGTGCGGAAGGCGAGCAGACGACCACGCAGGCGCCAAAAGCCATGTACGCCGCGCGCATCGCCGTCTATGACGACATGCTGTCGACACCGCGGGTGATCGTCATTGATCCGCAAGATGTCCGCACGTATTTGGAAGAGACGACCAACACCGTCTACCAGTGCATGAAAGAACAAGGTGGCCATATCTCGCTCATGGTCATCCGCGAGATTGTCGAAAACTTTATCCACGCACACTTTGCCGAGCCCATCATCTCGATTCTGGACGGCGGAGACACCATCCGCTTTGCTGACCAAGGACCCGGCATCGACGACAAGGAACGTGCTTTCGACTTTGGCGTTACCAGCGCAAACAGCAAGATGAAGCGCTATATCCGTGGAACCGGAGCAGGGTTTCCCATGGTGCAGGAGTATTTGGAAAACGCCGGCGGTGCCGTATCCATCGAGGACAACATGGGCAACGGCACCGTGGTTACGGTAAGCCTGAACCCTAAACGCGTGCAGGAAATCGAGCGTGCCGGCGGACGCGGCGCTGCCGTGCGGCCCGAGACGGAGCAGCCCACATATCCCCTGCCGGGAGCTTTTGCGCAGCAGCCCGTGGCAACGCAGCAGATGCAGCCCCCCGTGGGACAGATGCAGCAGCCCGGAATGCTTCCCACACAAGAACCCCAGGCGGCATCTATGTCGATGCCGCCAAACATGCCAGAGGCCATGCCGCTGGCTGATCAGGATGCAGCAGCAATGCAGCAGGCGACGGGGGCGCCGGGTGGCCAGCAAATGGGCTATCAGCCGTACCAACAGGGATATCCATATCAGCAGATGCCGCCACTGGGGTATGGCCAGCAGTTCCCGCAGCAGTACCAGCAGGGATATCAGCAGCCGTACCAGCAGATGCCGCAGCAGCAGTACAACCCCTGGGCCCAGCAGACGCCTCCGCAGCCTTACCAACAGTGGCCTCAAAGTTTTCAACAGCAAATGCCGCCGACGCAGAGTTCTCAACAACCAGCAGCTCAAATGATGTATCCTAATGCAGTAAATCAGTATGCACAGCCACAACCGGACGTGTTCGTAAGCGATCGCGGCAACGCCGCGCTGGGCTATCTGGCGCAAAATCAAGCGTGCGGCGCAACCGATCTTGCGAGGGCGTTTGGAAACTCGGCCCCCACTTGGTCACGCACGCTCAATGACTTGGCGCAGGCCGGCTTGGTCATCAAGCATGGCCAGAAATACCATCTGACCGAACTCGGCGCCGCTCGCGTACGAGCTCAGAGCTAAAGAACGGGAGAGACAGTGGACGAGGAAGCAAGCATCATCCTGGGGGATGCCATCGCCTTTTGCCAGCGCGACGGCCAAGATGCACGCCTCATCAACATGCTGGGGCAATCGCGCGCCATAAGCCTGACCGAAGATACGCTCACGATCGAGGCCCCCTCGCGCTTTGCCATCGCGCAGCTCAAAAAGCATCAGCCGACTATTGAGGCCTATCTGGAAGAAATCGCCTTTGCACCGATTGCTCTCGACATCGTGGCACCGCAAGGCGCCGCGACGGAATCCGCTGCCGCCACGGCGCCCGCCACGGCTCCCGCTGCTTCCCCGGCGGTGCCGGCCTCCGCAGGCGATGTGCCGACAATCGAGCACCAGCACAGCGATGTTTCCCGTGAAACAATGGCACCGTTGACGAGCGCGGCGGCGACGTCAACGAACGCACCCGTCACGCACATGCCCATCGCTCACGACGCAGCGGCGGGCGCGGATTCGGGCATTGCAATCAAGAACACGCTCTCGGCCGACGATTTTCGTCGCATGATGAACCAGATGAAGGGCGGAGCGCCGACTAAATCCACGCAAGCTGCGGCCCCCGCTTCACCCATGCCAGCACCGACCGTGCCGGCCGAGCAGAATACGGATGGAGCCCCGCTCGCCGCGAACTCAAAATTTACCTTTGAGAACTTTGTCTACGGCCCCGAGAACAGCCATGCCTATCGCTCGGCACTCAAGTTTGCCGCCCTCGCGGACGAGCGCGGCACATGCACATCCCTGTTCATCTATGGCAAATCGGGGCTGGGCAAGACCCATCTGCTGCTCGCCATCAAAAACGAGCTCGCCGAGAAGTCGCCCGAGATCAAGGTCAAGTATGCCAACTCCCAGGCATATCTGGACGACCTGATGACCGAGTTCGACCGTCAAAAGAAGAGCAACGCCCCCATCATGCAGGCGTACCACGGCGTGGACGTGCTCATCATCGATGACATCCAAAACATCATCGGCAAGCGCGCGAGTGTGGACTACTTTTTCCAGCTCATGGACGAGTTCATCCGCAACAACAAGAAGGTCGTCATCGCGGCAGACCGCGCCCCCAAGGACCTGAGCATGGACGAGCGTCTGACCAGCCGCTTCAACGCCGGAATGCTCTGCCTGGTCGCAGAGCCCAGCTACGAGATGAAATACAAGATCTTGCAGCGCTATTACGAGAACACCATCGTCGCCGCTCCCGAGGCGGGCGACGACTCACTGCTGGCGGCCTATGGGGGCGACGGCGGGCACCTGACCGACGAGCACTTTAAACACATGGCCGAGGTCTCGGGCACCAACATCCGCGAACTTGAGAGCTTTTGCGAGCGCTGCGCCGGCGAGGCGGGCGACCGCGAGCGCGAGGGCGGAGAGCTCACCTTTGACGATATCGACGCCATCGCCAGCCAGTACTTCGACACATCGGCCAAAAAGATCAACGTCCAGACGGTTCAGTCCGTCATCGAAGAGCAGTACGGCGTGACACACGAGGAGCTCATCGGCCCGCGTCGCAACGCCAATATCGCCAAAGCACGCCATATCGCTATCTACCTGGCCATCGAGATGTGCGAAATGACGACCACGGCGGTGGGCGCCGAATTTGGCAACCGCAACCACTCGACCGTCAGCACGAGCTACAAAAAGGTCCAGAAGATGATCCAGGAAGACCGCACCGTCACCGAAGACCTCAAGTCGCTGCGCGATAAAATTACACTGCGCTCGTAGGGAAATAGAGACACCTGTTGAAAACTTGTCGAAACCACGGGCATAAGGTGTCTAAAACCCAACCCGCGGTGATGAAAAGTTTTGCGCAGATTTTGAACGTGGAAAACCACCCCTGTTGCACACAGGTTGCTGTCGATTCTCTTTCTGGGTCTGACCTGCGTCTTTGGGAATAATCAACAGTTTCGTCAGTGCTATTACTATTATTAAGATATTTATATCTATAGAAAGGTATTAAAAGATGAAGTTCACCGTCAGCCAGAGCTCGCTCACACAAGCCATCGGCGTCGTTATGAAGGGTGTCGCTTCGGCATCCACCCTTCCCATCCTGTCGGGCGTGCTCGTCAAGGCGCAAGACGGCATCTTGGAATTCCAGACCTCTAACTACACCATCTCGATCCGTCATCGCATCGCGGCGCATGTCGAAGAAGAGGGCGAGATGGTTATCCCCTGTAAGATGCTCTCCAATATCACCAAGACCCTCCCCGATGCCCCGGTCACCTTTGAGCTGTCCGAGCGCCAGGTGCTGATTGGTTGCGAGAAGAGCTCGTTCCGCCTGAACACGCTTGATGCTAATGACTTCCCCGAGTTTCCGGCCTATGCCATCGAGAGTGCCGTGGAGCTGCCGACCGATATCTTGTCCGAGATGGTCGGCCGCGTGTGGCGCGTCACCTCGACCGACAAGGCCCGCCCCATCCTGGGCGGCGTGCACATGAAGGTCGAGAACAACACCGTTCGCCTGGTGGCGACCGATTCCTTCCGTTTGGCCGTGTGCGATACGCAGGTCGAGACCTCGACCCTCGAGGGTTCCTTTGAACTCAACGTTCCGGCTGACGCCTTTAACGACGCGCTGAACATCATGGCCAGCCAGGCGACCATCATGATCGGGGCTACCGACACCCAAGTCGTCTTCGAGGCCGGCAACACCACCTACGTGTCGCGTCGTATCGAGGGCGTGTACCCCAACTACAAGCAGCTCATCCCCGATTCGTGCGTGACGAGCGTCAAGATCGACGTCGCCGCCCTTAACGCCGCCCTCAAGCGCGTGGCTGTTATCGCGAGCGCCAACCCCGCCGTCAAGTTCGAGATCGATGTCGAGAACGGGCAGATGGGCCTGTCCTCCATCTCCAATGACCAGGACCTTGCGCAGGAGACGATCGATGTCGAGGCCGAGGGCGAGTCGGGCACCATCGCCTTCAACTACCACTACATCTTCGGCTGCCTCAATGCCCTATCCAAGGAGAAGGAGATCACGCTGGAGCTCAAGAGCTACTCGCAGGCGGGCATCTTCAAGTCCTACGACAAGATCAACTACCTGTACCTGGTCATGCCGGTCCGCATCTAGCGTTGCGCCATGACCATGTTCGCCCGCGATCTTTCCGTCGCGCACTACCGCAGCTTCGATAGCTATCGCCTTGCCCTGGACGAGGGCGTGACGATACTTGCAGGACCCAACGCGGCGGGAAAGACCAATCTCATAGAGGCGCTGCAGCTGCTGACGAGCGGCGCCTCGTTTAGGCATCCGACCGCAGCCGAGCTCGTTCATGACGGCGTGGGCTCGTGCAGGGTCGAGCTGAGGCTCGAGGGCGACGGCCGCGTGCTTGATATGGGATTGAGCGCGGAGGACGGTAAGCGCTCGTTTAGCCGCAACGGCAAGAGATGCTCTGCCGCCGGTGTGCGCGGGGTTCTGCCGAGCGTGCTGTTTTGCCCCGACCATCTGGACATGGTTAAGCGGGGCGCCAGTGTGCGCCGCGCCGCCCTCGATGACTTTGGCATGCAACTGAGCGCACGCTATGCCGATCTTGCGAGCGCCTATGGGCGCTGCGTGACCCAGCGCAACGCCTTGCTCAAGGAGACCTGGTGCTGCCGTGAGATGCTCGGCGCGTGGAACGATTCGATTGCCCGCGCGGGCGCGGCTCTGCTCGTGCACCGGTTGGCCCTGCTCGACCGGCTGGCGGGCCATGTGCGTACTGCCTACGGGCAAGTGGCGTCCGGTGAAGCCGCCAACGTGTCCTATGCGTCCACGCTGGGGGATTTGCCCCAGGTCGAGGATCGCGAAGAGCTGAAGGGCTGGGCGTACGAGCGCATGCTGGCCGCCCTTGATGAGCACGCCGGCGAGGAAATTCGCCGCGGCGTGACGTTGGTGGGGCCGCATCGCGACGAGATTGAATTTACCGTGGCGGGTCGCTCCGCCCGTTCATTTGCCAGCCAAGGACAGCAGCGAACGTTGGTACTGTCCTGGAAGGTGGCCGAGGTGGCCGTGGCTCGCGATGTTCTGGGTACTGCTCCGCTGTTGCTTCTGGACGACGTGATGAGCGAGCTCGACGGCGAGCGTCGCGGCGCTTTCCTGCGGCTGATCGGCGATGATATCCAGACGGTCATAACCACGACCAACCTGGGGTACTTTACCGATGACCTGCTTGATCGAGCCAAGGTGGTGAGCATGGGTGAGACGTGCTAATTACGAGCGCGAGAGCGAAACGGTCGCCTTCAGTGGCTTTTTGAACGCAGAGCGCCAGCGCATCCTGGCGGCTGCGACCCCTGAGCGCCGTGCGCAGATGGAGGCCGCCGAGGAGTCGCGCGCGGTCTATCGCGCGTGGAACGCGGTGTGCTCGGGCACGCGCGAGGGGCGGCATGTGACGGGCCTGCGCTACCTGCCCGAGTCCAATGAGCTGCTGGTATATCTCGACTCGCCCTCGTGGACGCAGGAAATGACGTTGTTGCGCGAGATCATCCGCGCGCGCATGGAGCGCGCCGGTGCGCATGTGGACGGCCTGGTGTTCAAAACCACCGCGCCCGGTCACATGCCGCCCGCCGCCAAGGAGCGCCTTCGCCCAGCGACGACCGAGCGCCCGCCGGCCCCACACGCCGACCTCAGCGATGCCGAGCGCACCGAGATTGAGCGCCAAGTGGCGCCCATCGAAGACCAAAAACTGCGCGAGGCCCTCGAGAACGCCATGAGAGCCAGTGCCGAGTGGGCCAAGGGCGTGCAAAGCAAAAAAGAGCCTTAAATCGCATCTGGTGGCCTTGTAGAGCCAAATACCCTCGTTCCCGAGGGTATTTTTTTACGATAAACTAGTAAGGCTGTACACATTTTCTTGACTGAAGGAGGACGTGTGGCAAACGAAAACGATTACGATGGCGGCGAGATTAAGATTCTCGAAGGTCTCGAGGCCGTTCGTAAGCGCCCGGGCATGTATATCGGCTCGACGAGCGCCAGCGGTCTGCATCACCTGGTGTGGGAGATCGTTGACAACTCTGTCGACGAGGCCATGGCCGGTTTCTGCACCGAGATCCAGGTGACGGTCCACGCCGACAACTCCATCACGGTCGTCGACAACGGGCGCGGCATCCCCGTCGACGAGCACCCTGTTAAAAAGATCCCGACGCTCGAGGTCGTCATGACGATCTTGCACGCCGGCGGTAAGTTCGATAACTCGGCCTATAAGGTCTCGGGCGGCCTGCACGGCGTGGGCATCTCCGTCGTCAACGCACTGTCCAAGCGTGTGGTCGTTCAGGTTCGTCGCGATGGCAACACCTACGAGATGGAGTTCTCGCGCGGCAAGACCGTCAAGAAGATGGAGGTCGTGGGCACCTCGGATTCGACGGGCACCACCGTCACCTTCTGGCCCGACGACGAGATCTTCGAGACCTGCATCTACGATTTCGATACGCTGCATAACCGTCTGCAGGAGACGGCGTTCCTCAATAAGAACCTCAAAATCGTGCTGACCGACGAGCGCGAAGCGACTCCCCACGTGGAGGAGTTTTGCTACGAGGGCGGCATCATCGACTTCGTCAAGTTCCTCAACGAGGGCAAGGACGTCCCCGAGGCCTTTAAGGAGCCCATCTACATCGAGGGCAAATCGGACCCGGACGCGCCTGTGGCCAAGATGGGCGAGGTCGAGGTTTCCCTGCAGTGGAATAGCGGCTACGGCGAGAACGTCATGTCGTTTGCCAACGACATCTACACCCCCGAAGGCGGCATGCACCTTGAGGGCTTCCGTACCGCGCTCACCCGCGTGATCAACGATTACGCGCGCAAGCAGAACCTGCTCAAGGAAAAAGACGCCAACCTGACCGGCGACGATGTGCGCGAGGGCCTTTCGGCCGTTATCTCGGTCAAGCTGCCCGATCCGCAGTTTGAGGGCCAGACCAAGGCAAAGCTCGGCAGCTCCTATATGCGAGCGCTCACGCTCAAGATTGTGACCGACGGCCTCGCCGATTACTTGGAGGAGCATCCCAAGCCCGCTCGCGAGATCGTCAAGAAGGCGCAGCAGGCCTGCAAGGCGCGCAATGCCGCCCGCAAGGCGCGCGAGGCGACCCGCCGCAAGAGCCTGCTCGAGACGGCGTCCCTGCCCGGTAAGCTCGCTGACTGCTCGGTGCGCGATGCCGAGCTGACCGAGCTCTTCATCGTAGAGGGCGACTCGGCAGGCGGTTCGGCCAAGGACGGCCGTCGCCGAGACATCCAGGCGATTCTGCCCCTGCGCGGCAAGATTTTGAACGTCGAACGCGTTGGTGACCATCGAGCGTTCTCGAGTGACACCATCCAGTCGCTGATTACCGCGATCGGCTGCGGCGTCACGACGAGTGCCGGCGACGGCGGCGACTTCGATATCACCAAGGCGCGCTACCACAAGATCATCATCATGACCGATGCAGACGTCGACGGTGCGCATATCCGCATCCTGCTGCTGACGTTCTTCTACAAGTACATGCGTCCGCTGATCGATGCCGGCTACGTCTATGTTGCCTGCCCGCCCATCTTTGGCATTAAGGTGCGCAACAAGATCCACTACGTGTATCCCAACGGCCGCCAGCCCGAAGACGAGATCCTGCGCGACACCATCCAGAGTCTGGGCCTGAACCCCGACGATAACGACGAGGACGGCAAGGCCAAGGACGGCAAGATCACCAAAAAGCGCAAGGGCTATACCGTCCAGCGCTACAAGGGCCTGGGCGAGATGGACCCCAAGCAGCTTGCCTCGACGACGATGGACCCCAAGACCCGCATCCTGCAGCGTGTGTCGATCGAGGACGCCGTGGTGGCGGACCGCGCCGTGCGCGAGCTGATGGGTTCCGAGGTCGGCTATCGCCGCGAGTACATCGAGAAGCATGCACATGATGCACGATTCTTAGATGCCTAACCTGTTCGGCTTTCCCAGCCACCGCACCTTCGCCCTCAATCGTCGGTCGCGTACCCAAGTACGTTTCCCTCCTCTTTCGGGCGAATCTGCGGCACCTGGAAAAGCCGTCTCCGTGGTAGGGAACTAATTAGACCACGCAAACCATGAGGAGGTAACGTGGCAGACGATATCAACAATAACGAGGGTATGGACGAGGCCGGCGATGCCGGTATGCCCGACGATCTGAAGCGCCTGCTTGCCCGTGCTGAGCAGGGCGAGGACGGCGACCCGGACGCCTATAACCCCGATGCCGATGATGATGAGGAAGAAGACGACGCCGAGCTCGAGGAGAGCTTTGGCGAAGTCGACCGTGGCGCCTCGGCCGGCGAGGATATCAACGGCGGCCAGCTCCAGATTTCGGAGTTTGGCCGCGAGATGAAGCAGTCGTTCATCGAGTATTCGATGTCGGTCATCACGGCGCGCGCCCTGCCGGACGTGCGCGACGGCTTAAAGCCGGTGCACCGCCGCATCCTGTACGCGATGAACGAGAGCGGCATCTACCCCAACCGCCCGCACAAGAAGTCAGCTTGGACGGTCGGCGAAGTTATCGGTAAGTACCACCCGCATGGCGATTTCGCGGTCTACGAGGCCATGGTCCGCCTGGCGCAGTGGTTCTCCATGCGCACGCCGCTCATCGACGGTCACGGTAACTTCGGTAACATCGACGGCGACGGCGCGGCGGCCATGCGTTACACCGAGAGCCGCTTGGCAAAGCCCGCCATGGAACTGCTGCGTGACTTGCAGAAGGATACCGTCGACTGGCAGCCCAACTACGACGAATCGCTCGCCGAGCCCGTGGCGCTGCCTGCGCGCTTCCCCAACCTGCTGGTCAACGGCAGCCAGGGCATCGCCGTCGGCATGGCCACCAACATCGCTCCGCATAACCTCACCGAGGCGATCGAGGCCACCTGCTACCTGATCGACAACCCCGACGCCACCGTCGACGAGCTCATGCAGATCATGCCCGGTCCGGACTTCCCCACCGGCGCCATCATCATGGGCAGCGCCGGCATTAAGCAGAGCTACGAGACCGGCCGCGGCTCCATTACCGTGCGTGCCAAGGCACACGTGGAGTCCACCAAGACCGGCCGCAGCCGCCTGGTCTTTACCGAGATTCCCTACATGGTCAACAAGGGCACCCTGCAGGAGAAGATCGCCCAGCTCGTCAACGACAAGCGCATCGAGGGCATCTCGGATATGCGCGATGAGTCCAACCAGAAGGGCATCCGTCTGGTCATCGAGCTCAAGAAGGGCGTCATTCCGCAGGTCGTGCTCAACAATCTGTATAAGTACACCTCGCTGCAGACGACCTTTGGCGCCAACAACCTGGCACTCGTCAACGGCGTTCCCAAATGCCTGAGCCTGCGCGAGATGCTGCAGCACTACATCGACCACCAGGTCGACGTCGTCACCCGCCGCACCCGCTTCGACCTTAAGAAGGCCCAGGCCCGCGCGCATATCCTCGAGGGCTACCTGATGGCCCTTGACCATATCGACGAGGTCATCAGCATCATCCGCTCCTCGCAGACCGACTCCGAGGCCAGCAGCCGACTGATCGAACGCTTTGGCTTTACGCCCGAGCAGACCACGGCCATCCTCGAGATGAAGCTGCGCCGCCTGACCGGCCTGGAGCGCGACAAGATCCAAGAAGAGTTGGACGGCCTGCGCCGCGCCATCGCCTACTACGAGGACCTGCTGGCGCACGAGGAGAAGATTCTGGGCGTCATCAAGGAAGAGATGCGCGAGATCTCCAAGAAGTTTGGCGACAAGCGCCGCACCGAGATCAGCCAGGTTGAGAAGGACTTGGACGTCGAGGACCTCATTGCCGACGAGGATATGGTCGTGACCATCACCCACACCGGCTACGTTAAGCGTATCCCGGTGGCTGCCTACCGTGCCCAGAAGCGCGGTGGCAAGGGCGTGTCGGGCGTCAACCTCAAAGAGGACGATGTTATCGACGAGATGTTCATCGCGTCCACGCACGAGTATGTGCTGTTCTTCTCGAGCAAGGGCAAGGTCTATCGCCTGAAGGTGCACGAGCTGCCGGTGGGTACGCGCCAGGCGCGCGGTACCGCGATCGTCAACCTGCTGCCCTTCGAGGAGGGCGAGAAGATCGCGAGCGTCATCAGCTGCCGCGAGTTCCCGGCCGACGAGTACCTGATGTTTGCCACCAAGAGCGGCATGGTCAAGAAGACCGTGATGAGCGCTTACGATCGTAGCCGCCGTGATGGCCTGATCGCTATCAACCTGCGCGACGACGACGCACTGCTGAACGTGCGCCGCGTGCGCGAGGGTGACAAGATTATCCTAGCCACCACCGCGGGCAAGGCGATCATGTTCTCCGAGGAGCAGGTGCGCGCCACCGGCCGCGATACCAGCGGCGTTCGCGGTATCGGTATGAAGGACGGCGTGAGCGTTCTGGGCATGGAAGTCACTAACGGCAACGGCGATCTGTTCGTCATCACCGAGCGCGGCTACGGCAAGCGCACGCCGGTCGCGGACTACCCAGAGCAGAATCGCGGCGGCCAGGGCGTCTACACCATCCAAATGACCGAGCGCAAGGGCAACCTCGCGGCCATGAAGACGGTGGGCCCGCAGCACGAGCTGTTCATCGTGACGGAGGGTGCGACGGTCATTCGCGTCAAGACCGACGAGATCAGCCAGACCGGCCGCGCCACCCAGGGCGTCAAGATGATGACCGTCGACGACAACGACCGCGTATGCGCCGTAGCCCGCATGACGGCAGCCAAAGAGAAGCCCGAAGGCGAAGCAACAGAAGACGGTTCTGCCCCCGAAGAAGCCCCAGTCGATCTAGGCGATGGCAACGACATGCCAGAAGATCTCCTAGACGAGTAAGAGGCTCTAGCTGGTAAAAATCATCAGACCCCATATATCGGCGGTCGGCGCACTGCGCGCCGACCGCTTTTTTGAAAACCTTTGAACCCCACGTCGCCCCCGGCTGCCCGGCGGCATGCGAAGTCGATCGCGAGTTCCGCACGAGCAGGAGAGCACTTAATGTGCTCTCCGTGCGAGCAGGACTGTCCGAGCAGGCGACTTCGCATGCCGCCGGGCAGCCGGGGGCGACACCCCTCAAAGATTTTCAAAAAAGTTGTTGACGCGCGCGTAACGACTCGTCTAATATATCCCTTGCGCGATGGACCTGTAGCTCAGTTGGTTAGAGCGTCCGGCTGATAACCGGGAGGTCACAAGTTCGAATCTTGTCAGGTCCACCATCAAAACTGTGAAGAGCCCTGGGGCATTGCCTTGGGGCTTTTTTCTTGTCTGCGATAAATCTCATTTTGGTTTTGTGTGCTGTGCGAAAGATTGGGTAGTATAGCTATTCAATGCGGTGGAGCTGCCGCGTGTTAACCGCTACGTACCGGAGGTGTTCCATGGTTCGTGTCGACATAGAGACCATCGTCATGGCCGCCGGTCCCGTGCCATCGCTTATCGTGCTTCGCGAGCGCTGCAGCAAATCGGACTCGCCCGCGCCGCTGCGTTCCCTTTCCATTCAGACTGGTTCGTTTGAAGCCGCTGCCATCAGCCGCGGCATCGATAGCGGCCGCGCCGAGCGCCCGATTACCCATGACCTGTTGCTCGATACTGTTGGCGCCCTGGGCGCCAAGCTCGAGCGCATCGAGATCGTTCGCGCCGAGCCGCCGGTGTTCTACGCGACGATCGTCGTACTGGCCGATGGTGACGAGCGCAAGATCGACGCCCGCCCCAGTGATGCCATTGCCCTTGCCGTGCGCAGCAATGCCCCCATGTTTGTGGAGGACGACATCATGAATCGCCTGGGCACTGTTTCTACCCACGCCGAGGAAGTCGACGACGAGCAGGAGTTCGAGAAGTTCGACGAGTTCGTCCATACGCTCTCCCCCGATGACTTCTAAATGCGGGGCGTCCAGGTTGCGGAGCGTTCGCTGATGGCCGGCGGGATGTCGGCTGAAGCGGCTGCAATCGCCCGCGAGGCCCAGATGCGCTCGGAGGCTTCTGAGGCGGCTCGCATTGCCTATGTGACGCAGGCCCGCACGCTTCGTGAACGCCGCAGCTCGTTTATCAAGATGGTTGTCATCTCCGCCCTTGTCGCGGCAATCTGCTCGCGCCTTCGTGGTACAGTTGGTGCGCTTGGGTTTTCGATCTCTACGGGCCTGGTGATTTGGGGCGTGGTCGATGCGGTCATGCTGACCAGCCAGATCAAGGTGCTCGACAAGCGCGCGTCGGACATGACGCGCGCCCGCGATGCCGCCGCTAAGATCGCCGCCGAGGCGCAAGAACTGTAACGACGCCAGACTCGATGGGAAGGTCTAAAGATGGCACAGGATATGCAGGACGCCGGTAACGTCTCCGCCGAGCTCGACGCCATGGTGTGCGATCTAATCGGCGCGTTCTTGGATGACCTTGCCGCCGGTGAAAACCCCGGCGTGGTCGTGGCAATTGAGGACGCCGCTTCCAACCGTTATCTGGCGGCGCTCGATGAGGATGGCGAAGAGGCGTGCCTCGAGGCGGCCACCAACTTTATCTCCGAGCACAAGATGGGTCTTAAGGACGAGGGCCTGGGCCGTATCGCCCGCTATGCCATCGGCTATACCGGCTGCGTCGAGATTGACGGCGGCTACCATGACGCTCTGCTCGTGAGCTTTTTTGAGACGACGCTCGAGAGCGGTTTTTCGGCATATGTACTGTATGAGGGCATGGGCGCCGGCGATGGTTTTATGTGGAGCGACCCTGAACCTGCAGGTGAGGAAACCCCTCTCATCTAAAATCGCTAAAATAAACGAGTTTTCGGTAAAAGGCTCAATATTCCCGCCGAGCGTTGTATCGCTGGGCGGGTCGCATACGCGTGCCGTTTGTATATGGATAGAAGATAGGGGAACTACATGCGCGTAGACAATCTGAGGAACATCGCCATCATCGCTCACGTCGACCACGGCAAGACGACGATGGTCGACAAGCTCCTGCGTGCCACGGACGCCTTCCGTGCCAACCAGCAGGTCGAGGACCGCGTCCTGGATTCCAACGACCAGGAGCGCGAGCGCGGCATTACGATTCTCGCCAAGAACATCTCTATCGAGTACAAGGACGTTAAGATCAACGTCATCGATACCCCGGGCCACGCCGACTTTGGCGGCGAGGTCGAGCGCGTGCTGCGTATGGCCGACGGCGCCCTGCTGCTGGTCGACGCTTTTGAGGGCCCCATGCCCCAGACCCGCTTCGTGCTGCGTCACGCTATCGACACCGGCCTTAAGATCATGATCGTCATCAACAAGATCGATCGTCCGGGCGCCAACCCCGAGAAGGCCTACAACGACTGCCTGGACCTCATGGCCGACCTGGGCGCAACCGACGACCAGCTCGAGTTCGCCATGGAGCACGTGGTCTACGCCAGCGCCATGAATGGCTTTGCTCGCCTTGACCCCAACGACGGCAACATGGACATGTATCCGCTGCTCGATATGATCATCGACGACATGCCCGCGCCCGAGGTTGACGAGAACGCCCCGCTGGCCATGCAGTGCGTGACCATTGACCACTCCAACTTCGTTGGCCGTATCGGCATCGGTCGCGTGTACTCCGGCACCATCCACCAGGGCGACCAGATTTTGGTTGTGAAGAACGACGGCTCCAGCGCCACCGCTACCGTCAAACAGCTCTTTACCTTCGACTACCTGGGCCGCACCGAGTGCCAGGAAGTCGGCGCCGGCGACATCGCTGCCGTCGTGGGCATCGACCGCACCGATATCGGCGATGTCTACACCGATCCCGAGAACCCCGTTGAGCTCGAGCCCATCGAGATCGACCCGCCGACCATGTCCATCGTCTTTGAGGCGTCGACCTCCCCGCTCGTCGGTCGCGACGGCGACATCGTGGGCGCCCGTCAGCTCAAGGAGCGCCTGTTCAACGAGGCCGAGAACAACGTGACCATGAAGATCGAGGAGCTCGAGGACAAGAGCGGCGTCGAGGTCTCGGGCCGCGGCATTCTGCACCTATCCGTTCTGATGGAGTCCATGCGCCGCGAGGGCTTTGAGTTCCAGGTCGGCCGTCCCCGCGTTCTGTTTAAGAAGGACGAGAACGGCAACAAGATGGAGCCTGTCGAGCAGGCCGTCGTCGAGTGCCCGGACGAGTACTCGGGCAAGGTCGTTGAGGTCTTCGGCACCTCCGGCGGCATCATGACGAGCATGGATACCTCGGGCATCGTGACGCACCTCGAGTTTAAGATCCCGACCCGCGGCATCATGGGTCTTAAGAACCGCATTATGAACGTTACCCACGGCGAGGGCGTGTTCTACCACACCTTCCTGGAGTATGGTCCTTACGCCGGCGAGATCGGTAACCGTCAGAACGGCGCCATGATCTCCATGACCACCGAGAAGGCCGTTGCCTATGCTCTGGGTACGCTGCAGGAGCGCGGCCAGCTGTTTGTTGAGCCGGGCACCGAGTGCTATGAGGGCATGATCGTGGGCGAGCGCAGCAAGGCCGGCGACATGGTCGTCAACATCGCCCGTACCAAGAACCTGGGCAACCAGCGTTCCTCGACCTCCGATATCTCCGTCCAGCTGGTGCCGCCCCGCACTTTCTCGCTGGAGGAAGCGCTGGAGTACATCGCCGACGACGAGCTGGTCGAGATCACTCCCAAGAACATTCGCCTGCGCAAGCGTCTGCTCAACGCCACCGACCGCAAGAAGGCTGCCGTCCGCGCCGGCCAGGTCAACAAATAAGCGCTGGGCTTTATAGCGACTAACAAGAAAGGGCGTCGACCGCAATGGTCGGCGCCCTTTTTGGTGCAAGGGGATTGAGCTGGTCTGCACCGCCACAAGGGTGCCTGGCCCCTTTGTGGCGGTTGGCGGCTAAGCGGTGGGGAGTCCCGGTGTGTTGGCTGCCTGCTGCGGCTTGAGGTGGGCGTTGCGCCAGATGATTTGGATGATGTAGCCGAGCATAAAGACAAAGGCTACGCCGCTGATGAAGTCGCCTACGAGGGGGATTGCCGTAAGCGCGCCCGCGGCGATGCCGCCCACGGCCGCCATGGCGTAACGGTTCTGGCTGTGTCCGACCATGCGGGCGATTGCGCACCCCGCAAAGGCACTCGACACCAATGCGATGCCGATAACGCCGCACAAGAGGGTTCCGGCAAGCGACAGGCCAGCGATAGAGATAATCAGCAGTAGGACGGCGGGGACGACAGCAATCGTACCCAGAAGACCGCTCACCCACAGGGGCGTGGGGCGCTGGTGGAGCATGCCAGCGGCGCTGGCGGTTGCACGCGGAAAGACGAGCTCGAGCAGCAGGGCGACAAAGCAGGTCGAGAGCGCCGCGGCGACGATGCCGCCGATGATGTTGTTAGCGGTCGTGGCCGCGCTCTCGTTCTCGGTGCGGTCGATCTTGAGTGCGCCTACCTCGGCTCCTGCGGCACGCTCGGGGTCCTCGGAGACGTGCGCGTTCACGGTGCCGGTAATACGGGCATTCTTGCCCAAGACGAGCTTATCGGCCCAAACCTCGACATCGCCCTCGACGGTGCCGTCGATGGTCACCGTATCGCCTGCAAGCGCTGCCGACTTGGCGGAGCCTCGCAGGGCAACCGTCTCGCCCATCGCGTAAAAACAGTTGGCGGCGCTGTCGGAATTGAGCACAACGTGCTGACCGGCCACCGTGACGCTGCCATTAACCGTGGTTTTGGCGATATCGATAGTGCGTGCCGCCAGACGGACGGCGCCGCCCACCGTGCAGTCGCGGATCGAGAGGGTATCGCCCGCGGCGATGATATCGCGGTCGATGGACGCATCGTCCAAGTTGAGAGCCTGGCCTGCCCAGTACAGGTCACCCTCGACGCCGGACGGATTGGCGTCATTGTCGGTCGCAAGTATGTTTCCTGCGGTGTCCGTGCCGGCGAACGACGCCGTGGGAAGTGCGGTGAGCGCCAGCACGATGAGCGCGAATAGGATGGTGATGCGGCCCCACGCTTTATGGCGCTGGGTCGACGGGAATTGATTGCAGGGCATAGTGAATCCTTCGTCAGATGCTCGACATGCACCTAACAGGGTACCCAACGCGTGGGCGCTCTAAAAGAACCTCTCGGTTGTATTTCGAAGGATGAGGCCGCGCAATCTACTTTTTGCGGTGCAAAAAACGTGCGATGTCTTCCTCGGTGGGGCTTTTGATGTCGAAGCGCAGCGACAGCCAGCGCAGTCCCATGGTTATCGCAACGCATACGATTAACGCGGTGATGTTGCTGACGACGCCGCTCATGACAAGGCATACATAGCTTGCAGAGCCGGCAATGGCTGCGATGGCATAGAAGTTGGTGCGCTGGAAAATGCCCGGCACCACGCCCATAAAGCTGTCACGCAGCATGCCGCCGCCCACCGCGGTGAAAAAGCCCATCATGATGCACACCGCCGGCGCAAAGCCGTAGACCAGCGCCTTGTCTGCTCCAGTGGCGGCATAGATGCCGACCGAGATGATGTCGAGCAGGGGGATGAGTTTTTCGGGCTTGTCGACGATTGCCGGGAAAATGTAGATGATGGCTGCCGTGGCAATGGAAAGCGGGAGCGCCATCGGTTGGTTGAGGATGTAGACGTTGCCCACCTGCAGCGTCATATCGCGCAAAAGACCGCCGCCCAGGCCACAGACCACGGCGAGCGCGACGGCGCCCACCAGGTCGAGCTTGTGCTCGCGCGCAACCAGAACTCCTGAGATCGATGCCGCGACAACAGCGAACATCTCAAGCCAAAACGGAATAGCGACCATGGCATCCGAGGCATGTGAGGTAACGGTCATAGCGGCGACGATGGGCAAGATAGGGTCCTTCTGATTGCGGGTTTAGATAATGCCCGTACATAGTACATGGTTGACGGGTCTGGCGACCCTATTGCTCGGTAAACGGTCGGGACTGGATGCGGGCGTAGGGCCAAACATGTACGTCAGCCTCCAAAGATGTCAAAAATGTCGGTTTTGGAGGGTGATGTACGCGTTTGAGATTTGGGGCTGGGATCGACCGCGATGGGGGCGTGGCTGAATAGGAGGGATGTCCAAATTTTGAGCGAAGCTCAAAATTTATCCGGTCGGCTTACGCCGACCGCGCTGCGCTAAAAACGCGCCACAGGCGCGTTTTCTTTACGCTCCGCGCCCTGGCGGGTTCGAATCCCTCCTCCTCCGCCGTATTTGCTTGTTAGGGACTCAAAACAAAAAAGCTCCCGTTGTTGGGAGCTTTTTCAACCAAAATGGCGGAGGAGGAGGGATTCGAACCCTCGTGACCTTATACAGGCCAAACGGTTTTCGAGACCGCCGCATTCAACCACTCTGCCACCCCTCCGCGTGGGGTAAAAACAAAGCAGGCTCAAAGGCCTGCTTTGGAATTAACTGGCGGAGAGTCAGGGATTTGAACCCTGGAGACGCTTTTGACGCCTACACGATTTCCAATCGTGCTCCTTCGGCCACTCGGACAACTCTCCGTTAAATGCGAAAGTCAGTATACACGAGGAATCGCAAAGTGCAAACAGAAAAGTTGGCATTTTTTAAAGCGCTTGACCGCGCTTGGCGTTGCAGTGGGGTTTGAGGTACCAAAAAACGCCTTCCGACCAGCGTGGTTGATTAACTCAATTGTTCAAAAGGGGTATTCATAAGTGACTCGGCAATGAATTTAAAAATCTTTGGGTGGTGCTGTGAGCCACTGGTATGTATTTTGCGACCACAACCATGCGCCCGCTGACCTGCGACTTAACCCAGTTTGTCCCCGTGGCACCGTATCTTGTCCACAAATCCGTCAAGTTCTTGGTCGGCATTTGGTTAGAACGCGCATGAAGTGCTGTGTAAGCATGGGCATATGTGGAGGTCATGAGGTTGTAGCTGCATATTCTTGCAGCCTAGGAGGTTGAAAGATATTATTACCAAGTCTTTTCCTGCTTCAGGCGCACCTTCACGACCTGAAGCCACATTTGCCCAGAGGAGGTGACAATATGAAGGCTTATGAACTGCTGTTCTTTGTTGACCCGTCGCTCGACCCCGAGACTCGTCTCGCTGTTATGAAGCGTATCGATACCACGATCGCTGAGGGCGCTGGCAAGGTCGACTCCGTTGACGAGTGGGGCAAGCGCAAGCTCGCCTACGAGATCAACGACCTCACCGATGGTGACTACACCCTCATCAACTTCCACGCAGATCCTACCCAGATCGCCGAGCTTGATCGCGTCCTGCGCATCACCGACGCTGTGGTCCGCCACATGATCGTCCGTCGCGACGACCAGGAGTAAGACTGTCGTTTTGGACTGGGCTTGTGCCCCAAGAGGAAGTAGTGAGTTATGAGCATCAATCGAGTGAACATCACCGGTAACCTCACCCGCGATCCCGAGCTGCGCGCCACCGCCGGCGGAACCCAGGTTCTGTCCTTTGGCGTCGCCGTCAACGATCGTCGCCGTAACGCGCAGACTGGCGAGTGGGAGGACTATCCCAACTTTGTCGACTGCACTATGTTCGGCACCCGCGCCGAGGCCGTGAGCCGTTTCCTGGCAAAGGGAAACAAGGTCGCGATCGAGGGCAAGCTGCGCTACAGCTCTTGGGAGCGCGACGGCCAGCGCCGGAGCAAGCTTGAGGTCATCGTCGATGAGATCGAGTTTATGAGCTCCCGTGGTGGCCAGGGTGGCTACGATCAGGGCGGTTACGCCCCCGCAGCTCCCGCGCCCGCAGCACGTCCTGCCGCACCGGTGGCCACACCTCCCGCGGTCGACGTCTACGATGAGGACATCCCGTTCTAAGGGTGTTCACCTATTTTTGAGTGAGAGGCGGCTTCGGTTCGCCGAAGTTGCCAAATGAAAGGTATTTTGACATGGCTAATGATTTTTCTGCACGTCAGCCGCGTCGTAAGTACTGCCAGTTCTGCAAGGAGAACACTGAGTTCATCGACTATAAGGACACTCAGCTTCTTCGTAAGTACATGACCGACCGTGGCAAGATCAAGCCCCGTCGCGTCACTGGCGCTTGCACGCAGCATCAGCATGACATCGCCAACGCCATCAAGCGCGCCCGCGAGATGGCTCTCCTGCCGTACACCGTCCCCGTGGTTTCCTCTCGTGGCAACCGCGACCGCGGCTAAGAAGGGAGACGCATCATGAAGGTTATTCTTCTCGATGAGATCAAGGGCAAGGGCGGCGAGGGTGACGTCGTAGAGGTCGCTCAGGGTTACGCTGAGAACTTCCTGTTCCCCAAGAAGCTCGCTGTTGCCGCCACCAAGGGCAACCTCAAGCAGCTTGACGAGCGTCGCAACAACATCGCCAAGCGCGAGGCCGTCCGTCTGGCTACCGCCAACGAGACCAAGGCTGCCTTCGAGGGCAAGACGGTCACCGTTGACGTCAAGGTCGGCGACGAGGGCATCCTCTTTGGCTCCGTTACCGCCGCTATGATCGCTGACGCCATCAAGGCTCAGCTCGGTATGGACATCGACCGCAAGCGCGTCGAGCTCGGTAAGCCCATCAAGGTTGCCGGTGCCCACACCGTTGCCATCTCGCTGTACCGCGAGATCAAGGCCGAGGTTGTCGTTCTCGTCGGCGTTACCGCCGAGGAGCTCGCTGCCGAGGCTGAGGTCGAGGAGGCCGCTGAGGTCGCCGAGGCCGAGACCGCCGAGGTCGAGACTGAGGCTGCTGCCGAGTAGCATTTGCTGCAACGCAACAATCTTGTTCTAAGAAGGGCGCTCTGGGAAACCAGGGCACCCTTTTGTTTTTTTGCGCTGAGTGAGTGTCATGGTGAACGTTGCGTCGAAGTCCTATATACAGGACCGTTCATCCGTTTGGTTCGGTGATGATTGGCGGCGCGCGGCGCGTTTTGGGACCGTGGCTGATACTATGGATGCTCGCAAGCGATATGAATGAGGATGCTCATGGCATATGACGATAGGGAGACCGGGCTGACGGTTGAGGACCGCGGCTCAAAGTTGGGTCTTCCCCAAAACCAAGATGCAGAGGCCAATGTACTGGCCGCTATGCTGCTATCGCCCGAGGTGGTCGAAGAGGCCCAGGTCGAGCTGCAGCCCGATGACTTCTACCGGCCCATTCATAAGACCATCTATACCGCGATGGTCGATATGTACAACAGCCGCATTCCCATCGACTCCATCTCGCTGATCGATTATCTGCGAAGCATCAACAAGCTCGATGCCGTGGGCGGCGAAGCGTATATTTTGGAGTTGATGGGTCAGACCCTGTCGCTCGTCAACTGGCAGCACCATGCCGCCATCGTTCGCCGCGATTCGATGCTGCGTGAGCTGATCGGCGCCACCAACGAGATCAACGCGCTGGCATATAACGCCCCCACCGACACCAAAGAGGTTGTCGAGCTGGCCGAGAGCAAGCTGCTCAAGGTTACGGCGCGCGAGGTCAAGTCGAGCTACAAGACGCTGACCGAGTTTATGGTCGAGGCCTATAACGAGGCCGAGGAAGTGTGCCAGGCCGGTGGCCAGGCTGCGGGCGTGCCCACGGGCTTCCCGTCGCTCGACCGCATGCTCATGGGCTTCCGCGAGGGCCAGCTCATCATCATCGGCGCCCGTCCTGCTGTAGGTAAGACGTCGTTCGCTCTGAACCTGGCACTTAACGCTGCCGCTGCTGGTTATACCGTCGGCTTCTTCTCGCTGGAGATGTCGGGCAAGGAAATTGCCCAGCGTCTGATTTGCGCCTATGCCATGATCTCGATCAGTGATTTCCGCATGGGCCGCATTAGCCCCGAGCAGTGGGCCAATATCAACGAGGCCACGCAGACCTTATCCAAGCTGGATATTCTGATTGACGATACGCCCGGCACCACAGTGACCGAGATTCGCGCCAAGAGCCGTCGCATGCTCCATAACAAGGAGAAGGCCATCATCATCCTGGACTACCTGCAGCTGGTGAGTCCTCCGCCGGGACGCCGCTCCGAGAGCCGTACCGTCGAGGTTTCGGAGATGTCGCGTGGTCTGAAGATCATGGCCAAGGAGCTCAAGATCCCACTCATCGCGCTGTCGCAGCTCTCGCGTCAGGTCGAATCCCGTACCGGCAAGCGCCCGCAGCTTTCCGACCTTCGTGAATCGGGCTCCATCGAGCAGGACGCCGATATCGTTATGTTCTTGGACCGCTCCGCGGACGAGGCCGAGGCCTCGCGCGACGATCGACCCGACGAGGGCGTTACGCGTATCGTCGTGGCCAAGAACCGTTCGGGCCCGATCGGCGACGTCGACCTGATGTTCCTGCCGGCATCCACCAAGTTCTATGAGCTTGATGGGGCACATGCCGAGGAGTAGGACAGGCGCCCGTTGCACGGGTATACTGGGAATGTTTTGTGCTTCTGCGTGCCGGCGTGGCGCGTAGACAGGCCATGAATGTAAGGAGTAAACATGCCGTCAACCGTTTTGGTCGGTGCCCAGTGGGGCGATGAGGGCAAGGGTAAGATTTGCGACCTGGTCGCCGGCGACTTCGATGCTGTCGTGCGCTACTCGGGCGGCAACAACGCCGGTCACACCATCGTCGTCAACGGCAAGAAGTACGGCCTGCACCAGGTGCCTTCCGGCATCATGTATTCCGGCCACGTGTCGGTGATCGGTAACGGCTGCGTCGTCAACCCCAAGGTTGTCCTTGAGGAGATTGACATGTTCGAGGCCGACGGCATCACCACCAAGAACCTCAAGATCAGTGGCAACGCGCATGTCATCATGCCGTACCACATCGATCTGGATGGCGCCTTTGAGCAGAAGCTCGGCAAGAAGAACATCGGTACCACCAAGCGCGGCATCGGTCCGTGCTATCAGGACAAGATGGCCCGCATTGGCCTGCGCATGCAGGACATGCTGGACGAGACGCTGTTCCGCGACAAGCTGGAGACCGCTCTCGCCCGCGTGAACCCCGAGCTCGAGCTCATCTACAACCTGCCCACCTACACCGTGGACCAGATTTGCGACGAGTACCTGCCGATGGCCGAGCGCCTGCGCCCCTACATCACCGAGACGAGCCTGCTGCTCAACAACATGATCGACGAGGGCAAGGACCTGCTGTTTGAGGGCGCCCAGGCGACGCTGCTCGACATCGACCACGGCACCTATCCGTACGTGACGTCTTCCAACTGCACCGCCGGCGGCGCCATTACCGGCTCCGGCGTCGGCATGAAGAACGTCGATCGCGTGCTGGGCGTCATGAAGGCCTATATCACCCGCGTCGGTTCGGGCCCCATGCCCACCGAGCTTTCCTATGAGTCCGAGGCTGGCCACACGCTGACCGAGGAGGGCTATGAGTACGGCGTGACCACCGGTCGCCGTCGTCGTTGCGGCTGGTTTGACGGCCCTATCGCCAACTATGCCTCGTGCGTCAACGGCCTCACCGACATCGCCGTGACCAAGCTCGACGTGCTTTCGGCCTTCGACACCATCAAGGTGTGCGTGGCCTACGACGTCGATGGCGAGCGCTACACCAGCGTGCCCGAGCATCAGGTGCGCTTTGAGCATGCCAAGCCCATCTACGAGGAGCTCCCTGGCTGGAAGTGCGACATCACCGGTTGTCGCAGCTTTGACGAGCTGCCGCAGGAGGCTCAGGACTACGTGGCGTTTATCGAGGATCTGGCACACACCCGCGTGACGTTCATTGGCGTTGGCGCTGGTCGCGAGCAGATTATCAACCGATTCTGGAAGTAATCGGGACTATTTGGTTATTGCGATATACCCCTTTGCAGCCCGGGTGGGCGGCCGAGGGGTATATTTGCTTGCAAGGGGCTCGCGCGGAGCGGGCCATTCATCCATAGAGGAGGCACCCTTGAAGGCGGACACTCAAACCATCGACATCCTGTTGTTGGGCAGCGGCGGCCGTGAGCATGCTTTGGCAGCCAAGCTCGCAGCATCACCGCGCGCCGGCAAGCTCTACATCGCGCCGGGCAACGGCGGCACCGCGAGCTGCGGCGAGAACGTTGTTCTCGACGACTGCGATCCTGCGGCCGTGGCGGCGTTTGCGCAGAGCCACGGATGCGGACTCGTGGTAATTGGCCCCGAGGCTCCGCTCGTGGCGGGCGTGGCCGACGCCGTGCGCGCGGCGGGTATTCCCTGCTTTGGCCCGGGTGCCGAGGGCGCCCAGATGGAGGGCTCCAAGCTGTTCTCCAAGCAGCTCATGGAGCGTGCGGGCATTCCGACGGCAGCCTACGGCTCGTTTACCGACGAGGCTTCGGCTCTCGCCTACGTACGCGAGCAAGGCGCCCCGCTGGTCGTCAAGGCCGACGGCCTTGCCGCAGGCAAGGGCGTTATCGTGGCGACCGAACTTGAGCAGGCCGAGGAGGCCGTGCGCGAGTGCTTTGGCGGCACCTTTGGCGATGCCGGCAACACCGTGGTTATCGAGGAGATGCTCGTTGGTCCCGAGTGCTCGCTGCTGGCCTTTACCGACGGCAAGACCGTGCGCCCCATGGCCACCTCGCAGGACCACAAGCGCGCGCTTGAGGGCGACCTTGGTCCCAACACCGGCGGCATGGGCGTCTACAGCCCGGTGCCCATCGTGACTGACGAGGAGCACGCCACCATGGTGAAGGTCATGGAGCAGACCGTGGCCGAGCTCGCTGCCGAGGGTATCGACTACCGCGGCTGCCTGTACGGCGGCTTTATGCTCACGCCTGCCGGCCCCAAGGTGCTGGAGTTCAATGCCCGCTTTGGCGACCCCGAGACGCAGGTCGTTCTGCCGCGCCTTAAGAACGACCTGGTCGAGGTCATGCTCGCCTGCGCCAACTGCGAGCTCGATCAGATTGAACTCGACTGGCGCGACGAGTGGGCCGTGGCCGTTGTCCTGACGAGTGCGGGTTATCCCGGCAGCTACGAGAAAGGCAAGGTCATTACCGGTATCGCCGATGCCGAGGCCATGGAGAACGTGACCGTGTACCACGCGGGCACTGCCGTGGTGGACGGCCAGCTCGTGACCAATGGTGGCCGCGTGCTTGCCGTGACCGCGCTGGGCGATACGTTTGAGAACGCCCGCAACCTTGCCTACGAGGCCTGCGAGAAGATTGATTTTGAGGGCAAGACCCTGCGTCACGACATCGGCCTGCGCGCGCTGCGCGGCCGCGACGCCTGGGATGCCTAAAATCCGAGAGGAATGAGACGGATGGACGAGAAGAACGAAGAGCTCGTGGACGCGCAGATCGTCGAAGAGGACAGCCGCGTGTATGGGCACGCCGAGGGCGAGCCTGGTGGCGAGGTCGCTGACGAGCCGGCGCTGGTGCTGGGCGATGACGACCCGCACGATGCCGAGCTGCACGAGAAGATTCTTTCGGAGGAGTGCGCCTGGAAGGGCAAGATCCTCGACGTCCACCGTCTTGAGGTTGAGCTGCCCAACGGTCGCCGCAGCGCCCGCGATATCGTTCGCCATCCGGGTGCGGCGGCTGTTGTGGCACTGACCGAGAGCGGCAAGATCGTACTGGTGCGTCAGTACCGCACCGCCATCGACCGCGTGACGGTCGAGATTCCCGCCGGCAAGCTCGATCCAGGCGAGGACCCGCTCGATTGCGCCAAGCGCGAGCTGCATGAGGAGACGGGCTTTAGGGCTGGTCGCATTCGCTTTTTGACGTCGATTGTCACGTCCTGTGGTTTTTGCGATGAGATTATCCACATCTACTTGGCTACCAAGCTCGAGTTTGATGCGCCCAACCCCGATGATGACGAGTTTGTCAACGTGGACCTGGTGCCGCTGCATGAGCTGATCGACGCCGTACTCGACGGCAAGATCGAAGACGCCAAGACCGTCGTGGGCGCCTTGGCCTGCGACAGCATCGCACACCGCCTTGGGGGCACGGAGCTTTAACGAGTGGGGATAGCCCTGGGACAAGTACTACTGATTGCTTTGTCCCAGGGCCTTACGTTGCTGATATTTCTTTGAGGATCACATGCTGAAGAGGTTTCTTTCGTATTACGAGCCCCAGATGGGGCTTTTTGTTGCTGATACTGTTTGTGCTCTGGTGCTTGCCGCCATTGACCTTGCTTTTCCTATTATTCTGCGTAATTTGACCGGTGGGCTATTTACTCAGGGTCAGGCTGCCATTATGCAGGCGCTCGGCATGATCGCGGTGGGCTTGGTGCTGATGTATGCCGTCCGCTGCGCCTGCCGCTACTTTGTGAGCTATTGGGGCCACGTGATGGGCGCGCGCATGGAGTCCAAAATGCGCGAGGACCTGTTCGACCAGTATGAGCGCTTTAGCTTTGCGTACTTCGACCGCAACAGCTCGGGTGACATGATGAGCCGCGTGGTCAACGACCTGTTCGATATCTGCGAGGCGGCGCATCACGTACCCGAGTGGATCATCATCTGCGGCATCGAGATTATCGGCTCGTTTGTGATCCTCTTTACCATCGCCCCGGTGCTCGCGCTCGCCATGGCCGTGGTGACGGCGGCGTTTGCGGTCGTCATGTTTTGGCAGAACATGCGCATGCGCGAGGTTTTTAGCGACAACCGCAAAAAGATCAGCGGCATCAATGCGCAGCTGCAGGATTCGCTGGCGGGCATGCGCGTGGTCAAGAGCTTTGCCAATGAGGAGACCGAACGCTTCAAGTTCCGCGCCTCCAACAATCGCTATCTTTCGTCCAAGGAGAACATGTATCACGCCATGGGCGTCTATACCGCGACGTATGGCCTGCTCTCGGGTGTGCTCTATGTGATCGTGGTGCTGCTGGGCGGCTGGCTGGTCGCCCAGGGACAGCTGCAGGCGGTCGATATGGCGACCTTTGCACTCTATATTTCGCTGTTCTGCACGCCGCTCGAGACGCTCGTCAATTCGGCCGAAACGTATCAGAAGGCCATCGCCGGCTTTAAGCGTATGGACGAGGTACTCTCGACTGCCCCGGATATCCAGGACAAGCCGGGCGCCACGGATCTGCGGGTGACCGCCGGCGCCGTGGAGTATCACGACGTGTGCTTTAGCTACGAGGATGTTGAGTTGGGCGAGGGCGGCGCCGACGGACGCCCTGTTATCGACCATATGAATCTGTCCATCAAGCCCGGCCAGACCATCGCGCTGGTTGGACCCTCGGGCGGCGGCAAGTCCACGACCTGTTCGCTGCTGCCGCGCTTTTATGACGTGGCTGCCGGATCCATTAGCATCGACGGTCAGGACGTGCGCGATGTGACGCAGCAGAGCCTGCGCCGCGCCATCGGCCTGGTGCAGCAGGATGTCTATCTGTTTGACGGTACGATTGGCGAGAACATCGCCTACGGCAAGCCGGGCGCTACGGCGGAAGAGATCGCCGAGGCCGCCCGTCGCGCCAACATCGATGCCTTTATCGAGTCGCTTCCACAGGGCTATGACACGGTCGTGGGCGAGCGCGGCAGCCGTCTTTCGGGCGGACAGAAGCAGCGTGTTGCCATCGCGCGCGTGTTTCTCAAGAATCCCAAGATCCTGATTTTAGACGAGGCGACGAGTGCTTTGGATAACGAGAGCGAGGAGGCGGTGCAGGAGTCGCTCGAAGAGCTGGCACGCGGCCGCACCACGATTATCATCGCCCACCGTCTTTCGACCATTAAGCATGCCGATGAGATTGCGACCGTTGAGCATGGTCGCGTTGTGGAGCGTGGCACGCACGAGGAGCTTCTCGCCCGTGGCGGCACCTATGCCCGTTACTATCGAATGCAGTTCGAAGGTGCGCGTGCGCACGAGCTCGACTGATTGATATGACAGGAAGTTTATGGCTGACAAGAACCCTTTGACTCCGGAAGAAGTGACGGAGTTATTCTCCGAAATCGATGCATCCGGCGTCTTGGATCCTACGCTCGCCAAAAAGCGTACCGAGCGCATGCGCGAGAAAGAGGCCGCCGTCAAGCGCGGTGACAAAGCGGCGCTAGCGCAGCTGCGCAGCGAGGACCGCGCGAGCCAGGCAAAACATATCGACCCGCTGTCCGAGGACGATCCTTCGGGCTCGCAGGTGAGCCATACCATTACGAAGACCGCGATGGCCGTGGTCATCGGTATTTTGGTGCTGATCGTGGGCATGCAGATTGGCTACGGCGTGATGCGTCGCCTGAACACCGCCAACCTGTCCGAGAGCGTTTCGGTCGATACCGTTTCGACCGCGCTGAAGGGCGGCCTTGAGTGGGGCAATGGCTTTACGCAGTTCCCGCTCGATTTTACCGTCGATGAAGCCGATGAACGCACGGGCACGGTCGAGGTGACGGTGTTGGACACATCGTCTGCCAACGAGCTCGAGCTGCTGTCCAACGGGCAGATTCAGGCCGCGGCGCTTGCGACCAACGCGTTGCTCAACGATAAGATCGACCGCGTGGTGTATAACGTTCACGCCTATATCGACGAGAATAGCAACATTCAGCACGATTCCTTCTTTGGCATGTTCCCCGCGCGCGGCCACCAGAGCGCCATTTTGACGTTCGTGTGGACCAAGAGCTCATCCAACGCCACGAGTATCGACTGGAAGATGCGCATCGTGAGTATGGATGACACCATCGCCGAGCGCATTCAGAAGCAGGTGAACTCGGTGTCGTCGTTGATTGAGGACCCGGTGGTGAGCCAGACCAAGATTGACGAGGAAAAGGCCGAACGTGACCTGGAGCATCGTCTGCATGGCCGCGAGATTTTCCGCGGCGGCAAGCCCGATCGCACACCGTCCAAACTGCTGGAGCAGGATAAGAAAAAGTAAGACGTCATCATCCCGCGTGAGCCACAAGCCCCGCGGGATGATTTTTAATCCTCGTCCTAGAAAAATCATTATGCATAGAAAGTCATAATTATCATTTCGTAAACATTTCGATGAAATTAACGCCATGAGGCATGCTTACGGTTACAATACCGCGAGGCCTAACTACACACCTTTAAGCCGGTCCTGTGAGACCGGGAAGGAGAACTATGGCGAACAACCATACCGCGGGCGCTGCCGCCCGCACCTTCGCGCCCAGCGAGCTTTGCCAGCGTATGCTGGCCAAAACCAGCAAGGGCACCTGTGGTCCCTGCATCCTGTATCTTGAGGATGGGACCATTTTTTATGGACGTGCATGCGGCGCCGAGGGCACCGCGACCGGCGAAGTCTGCTTCAACACCTCGCTCGAGGGCTACTTTGAGGTCATGACCGACCCGAGTTATGCCGGCCAAATCGTAACCATGACCTATCCGCAGATCGGCAATTACGGTATCGACGAGACCGACGTCCAGTCGGCCTTCCCCGGCGACGCCGTGCGCCCTGCGAGCGCTCCGGCTATGCGCGGCATGATCGTTCGCGACATGTGCGCCACGCCTTCTAACTGGCGCTCGGCCGTCAGCGTGCCGGAGTACCTGCGCGCTCACGGCATCGTCGCTATCGAGGGTGTCGACACCCGCGCCCTGGTGCGCCATCTGCGCGATAATGGTTCCAAGATGGGCATTATCTCGACCGAGATCTTCGACGTCGACGAGCTTGCCGAGCGTCTGGCCGCAGCGCCCACGCTGGTAGGCGAGAACCTGGTCAAGACCGTGAGCTGCCCTGAGCCCCACGCCTTTGCCGCCGTCGACCTGCCTGCCACGCATGACTTTGCACTTGCGGCTGCCGCTCCTGCCCGTCACAAGGTGGTCGCCTACGACTGCGGTGTGAAGCGCGGTATTCTGGAGGGGCTGGTCCGCGCCGGCTGCGACCTTACCGTCGTGCCGTGGGATACGCCCGCCCAGCAGGTGCTCGACATGAATCCCGACGGTGTCTTTTTGTCCAATGGCCCCGGCGACCCCGACGCCGTGGTGGAGACCTACGAGCAGGTGCAGCAGCTGATCGGCAAGGTGCCGGTCTTTGGTATTTGTCTTGGTCACCAGATGATCAGCCTGGCCTGCGGCGCCCAGATGGAAAAGCTTAAGTTCGGTCACCGCGGTGGCAACCAGCCGGTCATGAACCTGGTGAGCCGCCGCGTGGAGATCACCGCGCAAAACCACGGCTTTGGCCTGCTGTTCCCCAGTCTGGGCAAGCTTGTCCCCGAGCTTTCGGGCGGCGAGACCGAGCATGCGGCCGATGGAGATCTGCGCGCCTGGGTGCGCCGCGGAATCGCGCCGGTCGTGATGAACGAGCGCTTTGGTCGCATTCGCCTGACGCATGTGAACCTCAACGACGGCACCGCCGAGGGCATCCAGCTGCTCGACGCCCCGTGCTTCTCGGTCCAGTACCACCCCGAGGCTTCGCCTGGCCCCACCGATGCCCACTATCTCTTTACTGCCTTTACGCGACTCATGGACGGCGAGGAGAACTACCTGGACATCGATCCCGCGAAGGACCGCCTTGCCGGCTGGAACTTTGCTGAGTCCGAGACCGCTGAGACCGAGGAGAACTAACATGCCGAAACGTACTGACATCAAGCGTATCCTCGTCATTGGTTCGGGCCCCATCGTCATCGGCCAGGCCTGTGAGTTCGACTACTCCGGCGCCCAGGCCTGCAAGGTGCTCAAGGAGGATGGCTTTGAGGTCATCCTGGTCAACTCCAACCCGGCGACCATCATGACCGACCCGGGCTTGGCCGACCGCACCTATGTCGAGCCCATCACTGCCGAATTTATCGAGCGCGTAATCAAGAAAGAGCGCCCGGACGCGCTGCTGCCCACGCTGGGCGGCCAGACCGGTCTGAACGCCGCCGTCGAACTGGCAAAGGACGGCACGCTCGACAAGTACGGCGTCGAGATGATCGGCTGCGACCTGGCCGCTATCGAGCGCGGCGAGGACCGCAAGCTCTTTAACGAGGCCATGGCCGAGATCGGCCTGGAGGTCGCGCGCTCGGGCTATGCCTACAGCGTGGCAGACGCCGAGGCCATCGCCGAGCGCGTGGGATATCCTTGCGTACTGCGTCCGAGCTTTACCCTCGGCGGCGCCGGCGGCGGCATCGCTCACACCCACGAGGAGCTCGTCTCCATCGTGAGCCAGGGCCTGGAACTCTCGCCCGCCCACGAGGTGCTGGTCGAGGAGTCCATCGAGGGTTGGAAAGAGTACGAGATGGAGGTTATGCGTGACCACGCCGGCAACGGCATCATCGTGTGCTCCATCGAGAACCTCGACCCCATGGGCGTGCACACCGGCGACTCCATCACTGTGGCGCCGGCGCAGACGCTCTCCGACCTTGAGTATCAGCGCATGCGTGTCGCGTCGCTCGCCATCTTGGAGAAGATTGGCGTCGAGACCGGCGGCTCCAACGTGCAGTTTGCCGTGAACCCCCAGACCGGTCGCTTGATCGTCATCGAGATGAACCCGCGCGTGAGCCGTTCGTCCGCGCTGGCCTCCAAGGCCACGGGTTTCCCCATCGCTAAGGCCGCCGCGCGCCTGGCTGTGGGCTACACGCTCGACGAGATCGTCAACGACATTACCAAGGCAACACCTGCCTGCTTTGAGCCCACGATTGACTACTGCGTTGTCAAGGTGCCGCGCTTTGCCTTCGAGAAGTTCAAGGGTACCGACCCCACGCTCACCACGCGCATGAAGGCAGTGGGCGAGATTATGGCGATTGGCCGCACCTTTGAGGAGGCCTTCGGCAAAGCCATGCGCTCGCTGGAGGACGGTCACCAGGGTATCTGCGCCGGTGGCAAGGAGGGTGCCGACAAGCTGAGCGACGACGAGCTCGCCCAGGCCGTGGGCACCCCGACCGAGCACCGCATCTTCTTTGTGGTCGAGGCCCTGCGCCGTGGCTGGGACATCACCCGCATCCATGCCATCTGCGGCATCGATCCGTGGTACCTCAACCGTATCAACGACATGGTGCAGGTCCAGGAAAGCATCCGCGGCCTGCGTGTGGAGGATATCGACGCCGACGCGATGCGCTTGCTCAAGCAGTACGGCACGAGCGACGCCGAGATCGCCGCGCTGACCGGCTCGGACGAGCGCTTTGTGCGCGCCTATCGCAAGGGCCTTGGCGTGGTTCCCAGCATGAAGACGGTCGATACCTGCGCTGCGGAGTTCTCGAGCGCCACGGAGTACCACTACAAGACGTACGAGAACATCTACCGCACGAGTCCGGATGCCAAGAAGTGCGTGGCTCCCGACGAGACCACGCCGGCGGACAAGCCCAAGGCGATGATCCTGGGCGCCGGCCCCAACCGTATCGGCCAGGGTATCGAGTTCGACTACTGCTGTGTGCATGCGAGCTATGCGCTGGCGGCCCGCGGATTTGAGACCATCATGGTCAACTGCAATCCCGAGACCGTCTCGACCGACTACGACACGTCCGACCGCCTTTACTTTGAGCCGCTTACCTACGAGGACGTCATGGACGTTATCGATGTTGAGCGCCCCGACGGCGTCGTGGTGACGCTTGGCGGCCAGACCCCGCTTAAGCTGGCGCGCATGCTCGAGGAGAGTGGCGTCAACATCATGGGCACCAAGCCCGATGCCATCGACTTTGCCGAGGACCGCGAGCGCTTTGCCGCCCTGCTCGACAAGCTGGGCATCATGTACCCGCCGGCGGGTCAGGCCACCTCGTTTGAGGAGGCCGAGGCCGTCGCCGCGCACATTGGCTACCCGCTGCTGGTACGTCCGAGCTACGTGCTGGGCGGCCGCGGCATGATGATCGCCTACGATGCCGAGCACCTGCGCGATTACATGGCCGAGGCTGCGCGCATTAGCCCCGACTACCCGGTGTATCTGGACCGCTTCTTGGAGGGCGCGATCGAGTCCGATGTCGACGCCCTGTGCGATGGCGAAGAGGTCTATATCGGCGGTATCCTGGAGCATATCGAGGAGGCCGGTATTCACTCCGGCGACTCTGCGACCTGCATCCCACCGTTCAGCTTTAGCGAGAGCCTGCAGGCAAAGCTTCGCGAGACCACGCGCCGCATCGCGATGGCGCTGGGCGTACGCGGCCTGGTTAACGTGCAGTACGCCATCAAGGGCGAGACCGTTTACGTGATCGAGGCCAACCCGCGTGCCAGCCGCACCGTGCCGTTTATCTCCAAGGCCACCGGCGTGCCGCTGGCCAAGTGTGCGGCGCGTATCATGGCGGGCGATTCCATCGCCAGCCTGGGCCTGCCGAGCGACGAGCGTCAGCTCGATTGGTTCTGCATGAAGGAAGCCGTTATGCCCTGGGGTCGTTTCCCGGGCGCCGACGTTATCCTGGGTCCCGAGATGAAGTCGACGGGCGAGGTCATGGGTATCGCCAAGAGCTATCCCGAGGCATACGCCAAGACGCAGCTGGCGATCGACTACAAGCTGCCCGACCCGAGCGCCGGCAAGGTGTTCATTAGCGTGTGCGATCGCGACAAGCGCCACATCCTTTCGGTCGCGCGTATCCTGCGCTACCTGGGCTTTGACATCTGCTCCACCGAGGGTACGGCGCGCGTGCTGCGTGGCGGCAACGTGACGTGCGAGGTCGTGGAGAAGATTAGCGGCCCGCATGACGGCGAGCGCCCCAACATCGGCGACCTCATCGCCGATGGCAAGATTACGGTGATCGTCAACACGCCGTACGGCCCAGGTTCGCGTGGCGACGGCTATCTGTTGCGTACCGAGGCAGTGCGCCGCGGCGTGACCTGCGTGACGGCGATGTCTGCCGCCAACACGTACGTGAGCGCCATCGAGGCGGTGCGTGAGGACCAGCAGGGTCACGGCAGCGCCAACGACATGGGCATGGACGTCATCGCCCTGCAGGACCTGCCGCAGTACACGGTGTAGTGCGACCCCTCCGTCCCGGCCTTCGGTGACTCGGGTGCACCGTGTGCTGTGGAAGGGGCTTTGCGCGATGACTAGGGCTGAATAAAAAGTGAGTGTGGGATACGCCGTTCGTTCGAACGGCGTATCCCACGTTAATATTTCAGCCAACGTACGTCATGGCAATTCCCGGTAGGTCGCAGGGCGCTTCGCGGGCGGGCCAGGCTTTATCTGAACGACTTTGCGAAGCAACCGGAGTGAAGATAAAGCCTGGCCCGCCCGCGAAGCGCCACAAAGACCGCAGGGACGGGAGCAGCTATACTACTCTCAGTAGTTAAGGGTCGCGGATCCGCCGCGTCACCGCTCTCAACAGGAGGTCTTTGTTTATGGCAGATCAGAAGCCGGTTGTCGGGATCATTATGGGCTCCAAGTCCGATCTGGGCGTTATGGAAGGCTGCACCGCCGAGCTCGAGGAGCTCGGTGTGCCCTATGAGCTCGTCATTGCGAGCGCACATCGCACGCCGGCGAAGGTCCACGAGTGGGCTTCGACTGCCGCCGATCGCGGTATCAAAGTGATTATCGCCGCCGCCGGCAAGGCCGCTCACCTGGGTGGTGTCGTGGCTGCCTTTACGCCGCTGCCGGTCATCGGTGTGCCTATGAAGACGAGTGACCTGGGCGGCATGGATTCGCTGCTGTCGATGGTGCAGATGCCTTCGGGCGTGCCCGTGGCCTGCGTTGCCATCAACGGCGCCAAGAACGCCGCCATCTACGCCACGCAGATTCTGGGCGCATGCGACCCCGAGTACCGCAAGGTTATCGAGAAGATGAAGCAGGAGATGGCCGACGCCTAGACGTTCCGCCGTTTCGCCGCAGTATAAGGAGAGCCATGTCCGACTATCAGGGAAAACGATTCAAGGCTTCTCAGATTCCCGATCCGTCGAAGCCGGGTGCTGCCCATGCGGCGCAGCAGGGTCGGACATCCTCTCCTCAGCAGTCGCGCGCGCCGCGTTCTGTAACGCCGACGTCCCATCGCCGTCAGGATACGCCGGCTGCGTATCGCCCTTCGTCTTATAGCACCGCTAAGAAGCCGCCCCGGTCTTCATCGCATGCCGCGCCGTCGGATTACACCGAACCGCCGCGCAAAAAGCGCCGCTCCATTATTCCTATTCTGCTCATTATCGTGGGCATCGGTCTGATTGTTGCCGCCGCTGCCATCTTTATCAATGCTCAGATTGGCTATAAGCAGGCGAGCGATTCGTATCAGAAAATCGAGAAGCAATATATAAGCGACAAGGACGCCAGCGGCGTGCCGATTATCGACTTTGATGCACTTGCCCAGACGAATCCCGAGGTTGTGGGTTGGATTTACGCGCCCGGCACCAACATCAACTATCCCGTCGTGCAGACCAACAACAACTCCAAATACCTCAACACGCTGTTCGACGGTACGGCCAATGCATCTGGGGCCATTTTCCTGGATAGCGATGACACCGCGCCGGGAATGGTTGACCAGCAGACCACGATCTACGGCCACCATATGAACGATGGGTCGATGTTCAACGTGATTTCGGATACGACTGACCAGGCAACGTTCGATAGCATTGAATATGTGTACTACATCACACGGGATGCTACGTATAAGCTGCGTCCGCTGGCGACCAAGGTCGTTGAGGATACGTACTCCAAGGCGCGCACGCCCAATTTTGAGGGCGACGACGGGCTCAAGAACTACCTGTCCGAGATGCTCGACGGTGCCTCTGCCGTGGCGAGCGATGCCACTGATCGTGCTGCTTCGGCAACCAAGGTCGTAACGCTTGTGACCTGTCGTTCGTTATCGCTGAGCAACACGCGTGCCGTCATGGTGCTCACGCCGGTCGAGGAATAAGTTGTTCGAGAGTAGCTAAAAAAGCCCCGTTCCAAATTGGCTACTCGACGACGGTAAGGGAGAAATGATGCTCGAGAATGGCAAAACGATGCCTTCGATTGATGCTTGGCTGCGCGAGGCCAAGGCCGATTCGTCGGCACCTGCGTGCGGTATGTATCTGACACATAACGGTGTGGTGCGCGCGACGCCCAAGGCCGAGGCGCGCGGTGTCGAGACCGATGGCGTGGCGCCGGGCCACAAGGTGGGCAGCATGGTGTTCGGCTACGACGCCAGCAAGGTACAGGCCGCCATCGAGGCGACGCGCGCGATGCCGGGTATCGGCTATGTGCGCGTGTGGCTGGCAAGCGGCGAGCTTGCCGTAGGTGACGACATCATGCTCGTGCTCATCGGCGGGGACATTCGCCCGCACGTGGTCGATGCGCTGCAGGCGCTCGTTGGCACCATCAAGAATGAATGCGTGAGTGAGGTCGAGCGCGAGGCGTAGAGGCTTGCGTCGATAGAAGGCTCGTTTATAAAAATGCCCGCCGGTACGTGTGATACCGGCGGGCATTTTGCGTTTTGGGCGCGGTGGGCGCTACACGCGCGTCGCATCCTTGGGGCTCATGGTCATGCTCTGGAAGCGGTTTTCCATAAAGTCATTATCGAAGTACTTGCCGTAGAACTGCGCAACGGGAATATCCGGTTCCGTGCCGTTGACGCGCTGATACCAATAATCGAGCGACTGCAGCGTCATAACGCCATCGACCAGCATAATGATGGTGAAGATGACGGTAGCCGAGTAGCGGCTCTTCCACGGAATCATGTTGATGAGCTTGAGCAGCCTCGGCAGCAGCAGCTTGATCCAGATGAGGCCACCCAGGCCCCACAGACAGGCGAAGCCCGTGCAGGTGCGTCCGCCCGTGAGGACCACGAGCGGGTCGGGCATACCGAACAGCGTTATGTGCGAGTAGCTCCACGAGACCACGCCAAACGCGGTCTGCATAAACCAGCCCACGAACACCTCAAAGCTGGCGCCGAGCAGGGCGCTCACCAGGAAAATGATGATGGGGTTCTTTTTATAGAAGCGGTTGAGCACCATGGTCATGAGCACGGCACCAAAGCCGTAGATGGGGCTGAAGGGGCCAAACAGCATACCGGCGCGGTCCTGGTAGACACCCGGATCGTTGACGGTCATATGCCAGATATCCTCCAGGACCAGGCCGAGCACGCAGCAGACAAAGAATACCCAGAACAGGTTGAAGTAGTTGAGCTTGATGTAGCCCTCGCCGGTTTCATCGCGCCCGAGCATGCCCTCGGCGGCGGCGTCGCGGTCGAGCATCTCCTGCAGGCGGCGCTGCAGCTCGCGCTCCTGGCGCAGCGTGGGGTCGACGGTGGCCGAAAGTGCGACGAGGATGCCGAGCTGGATGGCAGGGCGCAGCAAGAAGGGCCCGATGCCCTGGAGCATCACGTCAACCAAAAGCTCGACGACGGTAAACGCGATAAGGATATAGGACAGACGGGCGGCATTGCGGCGCTGGTTCTTGATGAGGTCAAGGCCAAAGATGATCAAGATGACGGCACTGGCAGCCGAGAGCATGATGCCGGCGACAATCAGTCCGACCGCGACGAGCGTGTTATCGCCGAGCTTGGCGGCGGCGTTGCCGTTGATGAGCGCGGTGATGACCTGCCACATAAAGGCGCCGACCGACGGGAGCGTGCCCACGCCGGACAGGATGCACAGGACGGCGTATACCTTAATGATGAGGGGGATCTTCTTGACCTCCGTGGCGCTGGGGACGCTGGGGTCGAGTTCGTTTCGATCCATACATAACCTTTCTCGTTTTGCTGTAGGTACAAGGATACGCCGCCGACCTGCCAAAAGACAGGACGAACGTCCCAATTGCAACAATGCAAGCCCCAACGGCGGGCAAGACGCGTCGCAACGGAAGTATGCGGGATCGTCGGCCCCGAGGCGCCTGCCCAATAAAATGTTTGGCTGCAAAACGGATTATAAGCTCGGTGGGCTTTTAAAAAGCGCTGTTCATGCGCGGGAGTGCTTGTCTTGCCGTGCGTATAATAGGGCAGGTAACGCCAAATAACGAGGCTCTGAGGGGATGCCATGTCTCAAGAAACCATCCGCGCGGCCGAGCGTGCCGCGGGACAGGTGAAGACCATGTCGACGTATGATCCGGACTCCGACCAGCTGCATGAGGAATGCGGCATTTTTGGTGTGTGGGCACCCGATCGCGATGTGGCTCGACTGACGTACTTTGGTCTGCGCGCGCTGCAGCATCGCGGCCAGGAATCGGCGGGAATCGCCGTGGGTGATGGCGGCACGGTTATGGTTCGCAAAGACCTGGGACTGCTCGATCGCGTGTTCTCCAACGCCGACCTGTCGACGCTCTCCGGCCAGCTGGCCGTGGGCCACGTGCGCTATGGCACTGCCGGTGCCAAGAGCTGGGAAGCCTCGCAGCCGCATCTTTCTACCATCAACAGCGTCATTATCGCGCTTGCTCACAACGGCACTCTGGTTAACACCGACGAGCTGCGCCGCCAGCTGATCGAGCTGGGCGTGCCGTTCCTCTCCAATTCGGATTCCGAGGTCGCGACTAAGCTTATCGGCTACTTTACTCAGCGTACAGGCCATCTGCGCGAGGGCATTCGCAAGACCATGGAGCTCGTGCGCGGCGGCTACGCCATGACGCTCATCAACGAGCAGGCACTCTACGCATTCCGAGATCCGCACGGCATTCGCCCGCTCGTGCTGGGCAAGCTGGTGGACGAGGGCCTGGACCAGGCCGATGCCGCATCCGTTTCGCAGCTGCCGTCGCAGGACGGCGCCGCGACGGTCGACTCCGCCGTCCGTGTCACGCGCGCCGGCGGCTGGGTCGTTGCTTCCGAGACCTGCGCACTCGACATCGTGGGTGCCGAGTACGTCCGTGACGTCCGTCCCGGCGAGATCTTGCGCATCAGCGCCGAGGGTCTGGTATCCGAGCAGGGCGTGCCTGCAGCCGAAGAGCCCGCAAACTGCATCTTTGAGCAGGTCTACTTTGCCCGCCCCGACTCCATCATGAACGGCAAGAGCGTCTATGCCTGCCGTTACGACATGGGTCGCCAGCTGGCACACGAGGAGCCCGTCGAGGCCGATCTGGTCATCGGCGTGCCCGACTCCGGCCTGCCGCCCGCGGAGGGGTATTCGCACGAGAGCGGTATTCCCTTTGGCGAGGGTCTTATCAAGAACCGCTACGTGGGCCGTACGTTTATCGAGCCCACGCAGGAGCTGCGCGCCATGGGCGTGCGTATGAAACTCAACCCGCTGCGCGACAACATCGAGGGCAAGCGCCTGGTCGTCATCGACGACTCCATCGTGCGCGGCACCACCATGGTGCAGCTCGTCAAGATGCTGCGCAACGCTGGCGCCAAGGAGATTCATATCCGCATCAACTCGCCCGAGGTCATCTGGCCGTGCTTCTACGGCATCGATACCGACGTGCAGTCGCAGCTTATCAGCGCCAACAAGACGGTCGACGAGATTTGCGAGTATATCGGCGCCGATTCGCTGGCCTTCCTTTCGGTCGAGGGCCTGCTTAAGGTCATGCCCAAGGGCGGTTACTGCGATGCGTGCTTTACCGGCCGCTACCCCGTGGCGATTCCCGAGAGCTTTGGCCGCGACAAGTTCATGGAGGGCTTTAAGCCCCGCAACCTGGACAAGCCGCTGCACGTTGATGACGACGCCGTGGTCGAGAAATACGACGATCGCAGCTGGGAAGAGGAACACGGCGAGGCCTAAAACCTGCCATGTAGGGACAGGTTTATTTTGGTAGGTTTTACCTGCTATTTTGTTGATATGACGGCGCGCGTTGTTATGGCGCGCGCCGAAATGAACGCAACTATGAGCACCGTTTGGCGCCCGCGCGGCGCCACGGTAGTGGGAGAGGAAGGCTCAGATGAGCGACAGCAAGCATGTGACGTATGAGGATGCCGGCGTCGATACCGCCGAGGGCGGCCGCGCCGTTGACGCTATTAAGCAGATGGTTAAGGACACCAACCGTCCCGAGGTCATCGGCGGTATCGGTGGCTTTGGTGGCTTATTCTCGGCCGCCGCGCTTAAGGATATGGAAGACCCGATTCTGATTAGCGGTACCGACGGCGTGGGCACCAAGCTCGTGCTTGCCCAGATCATGGACCGTCACGAGACGGTGGGCCAGGACCTGGTCGCTATGTGCGTCAACGACATTTTGGCTTCGGGCGCCGAGCCGCTGTTCTTCCTGGACTATGTTGCCATCGGTCACATCGAGGCCGGGCACATGGCAAAGATCATCAAGGGCGTGGCCGATGGCTGTAAGCTCGCGGGCTGCGCGCTCGTGGGCGGTGAGATGGCCGAGCACCCCGGCGTCATGGCTCCGGCCGACTACGACCTTGCCGGCTTTACCGTGGGCGTCGTCGACCGTCCCAAGATGCTCGACCCCGCAAACGTCCGCCCGGGCGATGTGATCCTGGGCCTGCCTTCCACCGGCGTGCACTCCAACGGCTACTCGCTCGTGCGCAAGGTCATCGGCGTCGACGGCATTAAGCCGGGCACGCCCGAGGCCGCCGCTAAGGCGGAGGAGCTGAGCCGTCCGCTCGAGGAGCTCGGCGGTGCTTCGCTGGCAGACGCCCTGTTGGCCCCCACGCGCATCTATGTCAAGCCGATTCTGGATCTGCTGCGCGGTGGCGCTCCGGTGCACGCCATCGCCCACATCACCGGCGGCGGCATCACCGAGAACCTCAACCGCGCGCTTGCCGACGACGTTGACGCCGTGGTCACCCGTAACGGCGCCGAGATGGGTTGGGACGTTCCGCCCGTCATCACCTACGTCTCGCGCCAGGCCGAGCTCGCGCCCAATGAGGCATGCAAGACCTTCAACATGGGCGTTGGCCTGTGCCTGATCGTCGCCCCCGAGGACGAGGCCGCGGTGACCGAGGCTCTGGTCGCGCTGGGCGAGAAGCCGTTCCGCGTGGGCGAGTGCGTCGAGGGTTCCGGTAAGGTCGTGTACTCCGATGAGCGCTAACGAGCAGATGACTGCTGCCGCGAGCCTGGGCTTTGTGCCCTACACCCGTCCGACCGGCACCGATACGGCCGAGCCGCTCAAGATCGGTGTGCTCATCAGCGGTTCGGGTACCAACCTGCAGGCGCTGATCGACCTGATCGCCGCCGGCAAGCTCAACGCTTCGATTGAGCTTGTGGTGTCGAGCCGTCCTTCGGCTAAGGGTTTGCAGCGCGCTGAGCGCGCGGGCATCCAGACGCTCACGCTGTCCAAGGATGTCTATGCCGACCCCATCGCCGCCGACGAGATCATTGCGCACGAGCTGCTCGAGCGCGGTTGCGAGTATGTGGTCATGGCCGGCTACATGCGCATGGTGCACACGCCGCTGCTGGCGGCATTCCCCAATCGCGTGGTCAATCTGCATCCCGCGCTGCTGCCGAGCTTTACCGGCGCGCATGCGATCGACGATGCCTTTGCGCGCGGCGTCAAGGTAACTGGCGTGACCGTGCATTTTGCCAACGAGATCTACGACAACGGCCCCATCATCGCCCAGCGCGCGCTGGCTGTTGAGGAGGGCTGGGACGTCGATACGCTCGAGGAGCACATCCACGCGATTGAGCACGTGCTGTATCCCGAGGTCGTGCAGATGCTCGCCGACGGTCGCGTCCACGTGCTGGAGAGCGGCAAGGTCGCAATTGACGCGCCTCGCGGCTAGCGGCGCACAGTACAATTTAGCCGAGTAGTCAGGGTGGTCATTGGCGCCAAGGCGCGCGTGGCCACCTTTTGTTTTGGGTAGTCATCGGGAACGGTCTTTAACGACTGGTCATTCAAGAACGTCGCAGGTGACTAGATGAGAGAGGTGAGCGCATGGCGGATAACGAAGCACTGTTTACGCCTGAGCTGGTGTTTTTTGATTGGGAGTGTGCGACGCCGGATGAGGTGTTCGCGCGGCTTGAGGGCGAGCTTGCACCACGTGGCTACATTGCATCCGGTTGGCTCGACGCCGTTCGCACGCGCGAGGATGCCTATCCCACGGGTCTTGCCATGCCGGCGGCAAACATTGCCATTCCGCATACCGATCCGGGGTTTGTGGCCAAGCCCTATATCGCGGTGGTGAAGCCCGCCGCGCCCGTGACATTCAACGCTATGGCTGGCATGGGCGCTCCGGTGCCGGCGCAGATCGTCATCAATCTGGGCATCGCCGAGCCGGGCGGCCAGGTCGAGGCCCTGCAGGCGCTCATGAACATCTTTATGGACGCCGATGCCGCAGCCGACGTGCTCGGCCAGACCACGTCCCAGGGTATGGTCGACGCCATCCGCCGTCACTTCTAAGGTGGGGCTGAGTCGGCACTTGGGGACGTTCCTTTTCTGCCGGCAGTAAGGGACGGTCCCCAAGTGCCGGCATATAAAGAACGTCCCCAAGTGCCACATCTGTCCCCTTTGCACCAAAATGGTGCAGATTAACCTGCCCCCAATGCACCAAGCGTGCCGCGGGGGCCGCGTTGTGACACAATGGCGTTTGTTCGATTCGTTATGCGAAAGGCCAACTATGGCAAATAAGAAAAAGAACCCTGCGCCCGAGCCGACGCCCGAGCAGCAGGCTCGCGCTGCCTCCAGCTCTCGCAAGAAGCAGCGCAAGACGTACGTGTCTAAGACCGTCAAGATCGTCCTGGTGGTCATCGGCGTGCTGGCGATGCTGCTTTCCGTCTCGGCGATGGCGTGCTCCGGCCTTATGTCGCAGGCCGAGGACGCCTCGGGCTACAAGCTGACCGGCGGTGTTGCTGCAACTATCAACGGCACCAACCTCACCGAGGACACCGTGACCAAGCAGATCATGAGCATGCGCACGTCCTACGGCTACACCAAGGATAAGGATTGGGCGCAGTATCTGGTTGACAACGACCTCACGCCCAAGAAGTACCGCAAGCAACTCATCGACTCCTACACGCAGCAGATTCTGCTTCAACAGGCACAGAAGGAGAACGGCGTGACGGTGTCTGACGAGGAGGTCGAGAAGGCTTGGAAGGACGCGTGCAAGAGCGCGGGCGGCGCCAAGGCCTTTAAGAAGACCCTCAAGACCTACGGCTATACCGAGGACACCTACAAGGACTCACTCAAGGAGAGTCTGGCGCAGCAGAAACTCAAGGATGCCGTCGCGCCCACGAGCAAGCCCAAGGACAGCGAGATTGTCGATTACATCAACGAAAACCTGTCCAGCTACAACGACGCCCGCCGCTCGTCGAACATCCTGATCAAGGTTGATTCTGACGCTTCCGACGAGGACAAGGCTGCCGCCAAGGCCAAGGCGCAGGAGTGCCTGGACAAGATCAACTCCGGTGAGCTGAGCTTTGAGGACGCCGTTGAGCAGTACTCCGAGGACACCGGTTCCAAGGAGAAGAAGGGCGATGTGGGCTGGGATAAGCTCACCACTTTCGTCGACAGCTACCAGACGGCGCTCGAGGGACTCAACAAGGGCGACGTGAGCGAAGTCGTCGAGTCGACCTATGGCTACCACATCATCAAGTGCACCGACTACTTCCATGTCGATAATCAGGTTGATGACATCAACCAGGTGCCCAAGGACATCAAAAAGTACGTCTCCAACGTGGTGAAGACGCAAGCGGCCAGCACCGCGTACAGCGAGTGGCTGGAGCAGTACAAGAAGGATGCCGACATCACCGTCAACCCCATGCCCAAGGACGTACCCTATAACGTGAGTCTGAAGGGTGTCACCAAGAGTTCGACCGACGATTCGTCGAAGACTGAGTAACCATGGGGCGGTGCTCGCGTGAGTGCCGCCCACGCTATTAGAGAGGATTTGCAGATGACCAACGAAGAGCTGCAGAAAGAAATGATCGCGGCCATGAAGGCCAAGGACAAGGTTCGCCTGTCCATCATTCGCCAGGTCAAGGCCGAGGTGAAGAATATCGAGGTTAACGAGCGCCGCGATGTGACCGAGGAAGACGTCAACAGCATGATCAAGCGTCTGATCAAGCAGACGAGCGAGACGCTGGAGATGTCCATCAAGGCCGGCACCGACCAGGAGCGTACCGACAACCTGACCGAGCAGGTCAAGATTCTGGAGAGCCTGCTGCCCGCGCAGGTTTCGGGCGAGGAGCTCGAGGCCCTGATCGAGCAGGTCATCGCCGAGCTGGGCGCTACTTCCAAGAAGCAGATGGGCCAGGTCATGGGAGCACTCGGCAAGGCCACCGGCGGCAACTTCGATAAGCCTGCCGCGGCAAAGATCGTCGGAGCAAAGCTGGCTTAAGGGCCGAGCGGTACATAGTTGATGTTAAGGGGACGTGACCATTGCGGTCGCGCCCCTTTTTGCTGGGCTGGGCAATCATTGGGGACGGGCTTAAATGAGTGCCCAATGAGCGGGTACTCATTTAAGCCCGTCCCCAATGAGTGGGTTAAAGGTTGCGGGTTCTTTACGGGAATGTAGTGTGGGCTGCGGAAACGCGGTTCTTTCCGTACAATAGTTCAACTCGTGTAAACGCAGGGAAGGGACATTCATGGCAGACATGATCGAGATCAAGCATCTCAACAAGTACTTTGGCGACCTGCATGTGCTCAAAGATATCAATCTCACCGTCAAGCGCGGCGAGAAGCTCGTAATGATCGGGCCTTCCGGTTCGGGTAAGTCGACGCTCATCCGTTGCGTCGATTATCTGGAGGAGCCCACGTCGGGCGAGGTCGTCATCGACGGTACGCCGCTCACCAAAAAGAATCACCTGGAGATGGCTCGCAAGTATAGCTCTATGGTGTTTCAGCAGTTCAACCTGTATCCCAACATGACGGTGCTGGGCAACCTGACGCTCGCGCCCATCAAACTGCAAAAGAAGAGCAAGGAGGAGGCGACCGAGATCGCCATCGCTGCGCTCAAGCGCGTCGGCATGGCGCATAAGGCCGGCGAGTATCCGCAGAATCTCTCGGGTGGTCAGCAGCAGCGCATCGCCATCGCCCGTGCCCTGTGCACCAAGCAGCCCATCATCCTGTTTGACGAACCGACCTCGGCACTCGACCCCGAGATGGTCCAGGAGGTTCTGGACGTTATGATCGAGCTTGCGCAGGAAGATATCACCATGATCTGCGTGACGCACGAGATGGGCTTTGCACGCCAGGTGGCCGACCGCGTCATCTTTATGGAGGACGGCCGCATTTTGGAGGAGGGCACGCCCGAGCACTTCTTCGATAACCCCGAGAACCCGCGCTGCCGCGAGTTCCTGTCCAAGATTCTGCACTAGGCGCGGTGATGGACATGACGGATATGACGAGGGCGGCCGTGTCGCGCCGTCACTTTTTGCAGCTGGCGGGCGCCGGCATGCTCGCGTTGACGGGGACCGCGCTTACCGGTTGTGGCAACTCCACCAGTGGCGAGGGCTCCGACAAGGGGTCCAAGCTTGCGGCCATTAAGTCGCGTGGCCATCTGAATGCCGGCGTTAAGAAGGATGTTCCCGGCTACGGCTATTACGACACCGCCAAGGGCCGCTTTGAGGGCATGGAAGTCGATTTGTGCTACCAGATCGCCGCTGCCGTCTTCGGCGTGAGCTACAAGGAGGCCCGCGCCCAGGAGCTTGTCGAGTTTACCGACGTAACGCCCAAGACGCGCGGCCCACTGATCGATAACGGCCAGCTCGACGTGGTCGCGGCGACCTACACCATCACCGACGAGCGCAAGAAGAGCTGGGATTTTTCGACGCCGTACCGCACCGACTACGTGGGACTCATGGTCAAGAAACGTTCGGGCTTTACCTCGATTGAGGACCTGGACGGCAAGGTTATTGGCGTGAGCCAGGGTGCCACCACGCAGGGCCTGATCGAGCAGATGATCAAGGACAACGGCTTTAGCTGCAAGCCCGAGTTTAGGGCCTTTAGCGGCTATCCCATCATCAAGAGTTCGCTCGACGCCGGCAATATCGACGTCTTTGCCATGGACCGCTCCACGCTGGCCGGTTACATGAACGAGACCGTTGAGCTGCTGCAGCCCGAGGTCAAGTTTGGCGAGCAGGGCTACGGCGTGGCGACCAAGAAGGGCTGCGACCTTTCGGCTGTGGTCGATCAGGTAGTTTGCGATCGCCTGGCCGATGGCTGGCTCGACCAAGAGGTCAAGACCTGGGGTCTTGTATAGGCGCATCGTCCAAGGAAGGAATCAAATGCTCGAAGGATTGTTTGACGCCGACCGCTGGTCGACGACATTTCAAAACATGGGGCCCTTCTGGGAGGGCTTTGGCGTGACGCTGCAGGTGGTCGTTGCCGGCCTGCTGCTATCGCTGGTGCTGGGCACGCTGCTGGGCGTGTTCTCTACCACTCGCTCGCGCGTGCTGCGCGCCATAAGCCGTGTGTATGTGGAGTTTTACCAGAACACCCCGTTGCCCGTGCAGGTGCTCTTTATGTACATGGCTGGTCCGCAGTTTTTGCAGGCCATAACCGGTGCCGACCAGCCGGTGCGCATCGCGCCGTTCGTGCTGGGCTTCTTGGGTGTGGGCCTGTATCACGCGGCCTACATTTCGGAGGTCATCCGCACTGGTATCGAGGCGGTTCCGCGCGGTCAGATGGAGGCGGCCCAGAGCCAGGGCTTCACCCGTGCGCAGGCGTACTGGTACATCGTGCTGCCCCAGACATTCAAGATTATTCTGCCGCCGCTGTGTAACCAGGCGCTCAACCTGGTCAAGAACACGTCGGTGCTGGCGCTTGTGGCCGGCGGCGACCTTATGTACCGTTCCGACAACTTTGTGAGTCTGTACGGTTACCTGCAGGGATACATCGTCTGCTGCCTTATGTACTTCATCATCTGCTTTCCGCTCGCCATGCTGGTGCAGTGGCTCGAGCGCCGCTCCAAGGAGCGTCCGCGCGGCGTGAGCCTGGCCGAGCTGGGACTCGACAACGTAGAGGAGGCCTAGCGCATGGAAATCTTCAACGCGACCAACCTGCTCTACATTTGGGGCGGCTTTGTTAAGACGATCGAGATCTCGGCGCTGTCGATCTTTTTCTCGCTCATCTTTGGCACGGTGCTGGCGCTCGTTAAAAGCTATGCGCCCCGCCCGTTCCGTATTTTGGTGAGCGCCTATATCGAGCTGTTCCGCTGTACGCCAAACCTGCTGTGGATTCTGTTTATCTACTTTACGGTGCAGGGTTTGGACATTGTGATTTCGACCATCGCCTTTACGCTGTTTACCAGCGCTGTTATGGCCGAGATTGTGCGTGGCGGCCTCAACTCGATTCCGCGCGGCCAGTTTGAGGCGGCGCAGAGCCAGGGCTTCGGCTTCTTTGCCACCATGCGCTATATCATTCTGCCGCAGACGTTTAAGACGATCATTCCGGCGCTGTTTAGCCAGTGCACGACCGTCATTAAGGACAGCTCGTATCTTTCGGGCATTAACGTGGCCGAGCTCATGTACACGGCAAACGTTGTGATGGCTCACGCGATCGACCTGTCGCAGGTGCTTATGCTCTACGGCCTGGTGTTTGCGATGTACTTTGTGCTCAACTTTGGTATCTCGTTGCTGGTCCGAGCATATCAACGCCGTATTGTGGCAGCGTAGTCCTGCTTCCCCAAGCACGGCATCTTGCCCCTCAATCGTCGCTTGCGTACATTTAGTACGCGGCGCTCCTCTTTCGGGGCAATCTGCCGCACTTGGGAAACCAGGACGGTCGTAAGTGACAAAATGAGAATCAGGAATCGCCTATTTCTCATTTGTTAGAAAGGAATCGCGATGAGCGATCTGGAGAACAAAAAGAGCCCCGTGGTCATTACCATCGCGCGCGACTTTGGTGCCGAGGGCCACGAGATCGGACGCATCCTCGCCAACGAGTTGGGGATTCCGCTGTACGATAACGAGCTGCTGGTGCGTGCTTCGCTGCGCGCGGGCGAGTCGCTCGACAAGATGGCCGCTTACGACGAGCGCCTGGCCGTGGAGAACATGGCTTTTCTGCCCGACCGTTACGATGCGCGTTCGTACTCGGACAAGTTGTTCCAAAAGATGAGCCAGGTGATTTTGGATCTGGGTGAGACCGAGAGCTGCATTATCGAAGGCCGCCTGTCCGATTACCTGCTGCGTAACAACCCCAACCACATTGCCGTATTGGTGACCGCTCCCTTTGAGGACCGCGTCGAGATCGTGCGCAAAAAGCGCGGCCTCAACAAAAAGAAGGGCGCCAAGCTAGTTAAACAGCAGCAGAAGGCGCGCGAGGCATTCTACAAGCGCTACAGCGCCGGCAAGTGGAAGATGACGAGCGGCAAGGACATCGTCGTCAACCGCGCCAAGCTGGGCCGCGAGGGTTGTAAAGACGTCATCGCCGCCGCCTACCGCTACAAAGTGGCGCAGCTCGAAGGCTAATCGATCAAAAACCACCACAAAGGGGACAGGCACCTTTGTGGTGGTTTTTGTTTTAGGCGGAGAAAATCAACTGGTTCTGCGGGGGCCGATCACTCAAAGAACTCAAAGATGCTCAAAAAACTCAAAGATGCTCAAAATACTTAAAGATTGTAGGGGCATAATTAAGTTGTATGAGTTCAAGGGAGGCTTTATGGCGGCACCGACGGCGTACAGGCAGGCAAATCCATTCACGCCGATGTTCGGACGTGTACCGGCGTATATGGCCGGCCGTGAGCAAATCATCGATGATATGGTGCTGGCGTTTGAAAATGACGACTCCGATCCCAATCTTTGCTCGGTTTTCTATGGTGCACGTGGTACAGGTAAAACGGCGCTTTTGGCATATCTGTCGTACCGCGCCCAGCAAGAGGGCTGGATTACAGCGAATGTGACGGCCTCGGAGGGGATGCTCGAAGACATTTTGCAGCGCCTCAACGAATCAGCCGCCCATCTGATCGAAAAGCCCGCTTCTAGGCGTGTGAACAGTGTCGGCATTGCCCACGTAGGAAGCATGAGCTGGGAAAACATCGATGTTGAATTTGAGGGCGCTAACTGGCGTACTAAGATGAACGCTTTGTTTGCTCAGCTTGAAGCGACTGACACCGGGGTGCTTATCGCCGTTGACGAAGTGGATGTATCGTTTGCGCAAATGACGGAGCTTGTTACTACCTACCAGCACTTTGTAAGCGAGAATAAAAAGGTAGCTTTGCTTATGGCGGGGCTGCCGTTTCGCGTGCTGGCGCTGCTGACGGGGAAATCGACATCGTTTCTTCGTCGCGCGGCTCAACATTCGCTGGGATCAATTTCACCGACTGAGGTAAAAGAAGCGTTTCGACTAACGATTGAGGACGGCGGCAAGACGATTTCTGATGAGGCGATTGACCTCGCTGCCAAGGCGATCGATGGCTTTCCATTTATGTTCCAGTTGGTGGGGTATCGGGCATGGAATGCTTCGCGCCAAGCCTCCGAGGTTTCTATTGAGGATGTCGAACGAGGCGCGAAACTTGCGCAAGAGGAGCTGGAATCGCGAGTTTTCGCTTCAACAGCGGCGGAACTTTCACGAGGGGACCTTGAATTTCTTCGTGCAATGAATCCGGTTGGGACGACGACCAGGCAAGAGCTGGCAGCGAGGCTTAAGAAGAGTTCCGGTTCGATTTCAACGTATAAAAAGCGTCTGGTAGAGGCTGGGGTAATTGAAGAGCCTCTACAAGGACGTTTTGAGTTTGCATTGCCAGGCTTTGGCCGATATGTCGCATCGCTTTACTAGAGGGTCGTTGTTGCGAAGGATCGCTTCGTGTCCCTTTACTGTCTCGATCTGTAACAATAAGCCTGCTTTTAGGGGCCTATCTGTTACAGACTGAGACAAACTGGCAGAGTGGCCTTCTGCTCCGCTCAAACCACCGCAAAGGGGGCCTTTGTGGTGGTTTTTGTTTTAGGCAGAGGGGAAGGCTTTGGCGAGACCGGCGCGCGTCTGCGTGTCGGTCTTTTGGTAGATAGAGCTCAGGTGGCGCTGTACCATGCGCATCGAGATGCCGAGTTCCTCGGCGACCTGCTTGAGCGGGCGTTCATCCTGGGTCACGGCTATGAGCACGTCGACTTCGCGCGGGGTGAGAGCGTGGTCGGCGATGAAGGCCTGGCGTTGCTCTTCGATGGTGGGGGCGGTGAGTGCTTCTTTTGCCAGTTGCTCGCGCTCGCGCTCCTGCTCGGTTTGGGGCAGGCGAAACAGGCCGGCTGCCACGAATGCCGCGCAGGCGGCGACGAGCAAAACGAGCGCGCCGATCATAATGAGGGCAACGTTGTCCGAGGTTACGAGCGCCAGCGAGAGGCCCGATGTAGTGAATGCGCATACATTGTTGGCGGCGCGTCCCATGCCGGCCCAGAGGGCGGGCGCATGCATGCGCGGTGCCAGCTGTGTAAAGGTGGCGGTAAAGAACGTGACAAAAAAGCCCGAACTCAGATAAAAGACGACAAGGCCCAGGTTGGGATCGGCGCCGGCCTCCACGGCCAGGATGGAAATGGTCGAGAGCACGGCGATGCCGAGCATGACAAGTCCCATGTAGCGGCGCTCGGCAAGGTCAAAGATAAGACCGGCGGCAAGGCCGCTTGCCGCCAAAAAGAGGCGCGGCCAGGTTTGCACGGCAATGGTGCCGTGGGCGTTGGAGAGTGTGACCACGTTGTCGAGGGTCGAGAACAAGCAGGCAAGAATCATGACGAGCGCGATGCTCCAGCATGACTGTTTGGCGAGGGCATGAGAGGGCTCAATAAAGGGATTGATGGCGGAGTTGGAGCTCTCGGCGGCCTTTTGGGGAACGACGCTGAGGGCGGAGATGGCGATAGTCGCTGCGCCAAGGACGATGAGCTCGACGATGCCACCGCAATTGAGCAGGTTGACGGCGAACTGCATCAGGATGCCCGCGGCATAGGCCGCTCCCGCACCGGTGGCGAGCTTGGGATCATCTTGGAATGCCAACGAAAAGGCGTGGTGCGCTGCGGCGCCTAACAGGCCGAGTCCGAGGAATGCGAGGCAGCCCAGAATCTCGAGGGCAAGCGGGGCCGTGGGGGACTGGATCTGAATCAGCCCCAAGATGGCGATAGGGACGGCGGCACTGACAACTGCCTGAGGCTGGCCTTTGCGCTGCGCATGATCAAGCAACGGAGCGTATCCGATAAAGCCGATCACGCTGGCGCCAAGGATAAGGCCCTGTGCGAGCACAACGCGCTCGGCGCCGGCGAGTAGCCCGATATTGATATCGAAGCGAAACTCGGCGGCAAGGAAGACGAAGGTAAAGAGCGCGAGTGCCAAAAGCGCGTTAATTTTAGGCTTGCTCAGGTTCAAGGACAGTCCTTTGGGTGGACGAATGATCGTGTCCTCGATTGTAGCGTTCCCGGGACGAGTGTGGCGATGGTGAAATCATATTGAATTAAACCGCAGGTAGAGGCCTAGGTTCACATCTACGAACCTAGGCATACGGAGTCATTTGACACATCTTGGTGGTACAGGACCACCACAAAGGGGACAGGCACCTTTGTGGTGGTGTCCCTACGACCAAGGAGGGCGTTATGTGCGGAAGCCACTTTGATAAGCAAACTCAGCGTGAGCGCACCTGCTCGCTGGTTCACGGTACCCGGTGTTGTGTGGGTGCCAAAATAGCTTGCGCCGGCGCGTGTGCGCTTATGGTCGGCCAGCTGCTGCTGCCGAGCGTGGCGCTGGCGACGGAATGCGCCGATCCCGCCGCTGGGACGGATGAAGTTGCCGCGGCTCCGGTGACGCCGACGGTTGCGGAGGATACGGCCGCAACGACCGCACCAGCCGCTTCGACCGTGCCTGCAGCCGATGCTGCTCCGGCGGCGCAAGCCACCGCTGAGCCTCAGCAGACGGCCCCGACTGGCGCCACCGATGAATCCAACGATGCGGCACCCGCTGAACAAAATACTCCCAGCGACAACGCCGCCACGCCGGCGAATGACGCCATCATGCCCTGCGGTGTGACCGATGTTGTTGGCGGCAGCGGCGTTAGGGTCAATATTACGGTGCGGAACAATTACACCGACATCAAGAAAGAAGAAACGATTGAGTATGTGAAGGGGATTGCCCTTGTAGATGGAGACCAGTCTGCTCTCGATGGTAGCGCTTTGACTTTTATCGGCCTGGGGGACTTGATCGTCCATGCGGCGTATGACAGTGCGAGCAATAAAACAACGCTTACCCTGGATATCAGCAAGATTCAGAGACAGAAGGAGGAGCAGAAGTACTTTACGGAGTACAAGGAGAATAAGTCCAAGATGACGACCACCTATGATGGATCCAAGCTTACGTATACGGGTACAGAGCCCGGGAATATCATCATCGGTGATCCGGACGACGCCTTTAAAGGAGATACCGAGGCGACCGGGAAACCCACTATTAACGAGATCCGGGATGACTACTACACCCGCACCCATGTCTACGAGAGGGCGTGCCTTGTTATCCCGGCAGCGGAATCAGAATCGGAATCCATCTCCTTTGCCAATGTTCAGAATACGAACTTCAATTGGCAGCTGGATACTGGTCCGCAGGCGACGGCAGGTGTCCCTAACTACGATGCAGATAAATACGAAATCGCTTATGAATGCTGGCAGGAATTTGAAAACAACGAACCCGTTGCTGCCTGGTATTCCGATAACGGCTCACATGGTTCCCTGCCGACTATTACAAAGTTTAAAAGCGGGAAAGAGTACGTGTATTCTCTTATGCTGAAGCCAAAAGACGGATATTCCTTCAGCGATGAAACCGTTGTTACCGTAAACGGGGAAACCGTAAAGTCGAGTCTAAGCGGAGAATTCCTGTATGTCCCTGCTATTAAAACAATTACGATGCCTGCTTCGTCGGAAAACGAAGCTCTTGAGAATCTAAACGTCAACGATGTGAAAACCGACTATGCGCCCGGCGAGGCGCCGCGTGCGACCGCGACGATTCCTGCCGCCGATGCCGATAAGTATGAGATCGCCTATGAGTGCTGGGAAGAGATGGATGGCAGCGACCCTGCGGAGCTCAAGCCCGTTGCCTTCTGGTATTCCGATCCCGCAATGTACACGCCGGGCATGAAGAAGATCGACCACTTCGAAGAGGGCAAGTTCTACATGTATTCCGTTGAGCTGAGGCTCAAGGGCGACAATACCGTGGCTGATGACTGCGAAATGAACGTCAACGGTCATTGGGCGCACCACATCAAGACCGCCAACGGCGTCTTCGCGCCACACACTGACAATATGCTGTGCGAGCAGCCGATTGATGAATGGCGGGCAATCGACGTTATCGAGATCAACGGCGCCACGACTATCTTTAAGGCGGGCGACAAGCCGGTCTTTACGGCGAATGTTCCGACGGCCTCCAACTCCCTTCCTCAGTGTGAGTTCTGGACGGGCAGCGATGGCAGCGAAGTGAACTCTCAGAAGTTCTGGGATCAGAACATTACGAATCACATCGACGCCTTTAAGCCTGGCGTGACCTATCGCTACGGCATCTACCTCAAGTCCGCGCGCGGCTTCTACTTCACGCCCGACACCAAGCTGATGATCAACGGCCAGGAGTGCGGCTACCAGGTCGCGGATAGCGTATCCGATGAGGACAGCGGCTGGATCTACACCCTGTGGCTCAACACCGATCTGACCTTTACGCCTGAAGCCACGCCGACTCCCGATCCGCAACCTACGCCGGATCCCAAGCCGACACCGCAGCCTGAGGTTAAGCCCGAGACCAAGCCCGAAGTGAAGCCCGAGACCAAACCCGCGGCCAAGCCGGCTACGACCACCACGGTGAGCAAGACGGTTGAGAAAGCCACGCCGGCCAAAAAGTCCGCCGCCGTCCTGGCCGCCACGGGCGACACCACCGCGATGACGGTCACCGCCCTGGGCATCGCCGGCGCAACCGTTGCCGCCGCAGGCATCGCCGCGACCAAGCGCCGCAAGCGCTAGGTTTTGGTGACGGCGCCTATCCTCGGCTTCAGCAAAATCTCGATCTGTAACACCAAACTGCCCAAAACGGCTCTAGATGTTACAGATTGAGATGAACCGAATGGCCGCCAATCTAATGTCTCGATCTGTAACACCAAGCGGGGAATTTGACCTCTAGCTGTTACAGATCGAGACAAACCGACCGGCCGAGTCCAGAACCACCGTAAAGGTGCCTGTCCCCTTTGTGGTGGTTTGCGCAGGTAGAACGGTAGGTTCGTATATATGAACCTACCGTTCGCTTTGTTTTTGGACAACGATTACGCTGGATGACTTTTGGTTTGCAGGAAAGGAACGACCATGAGGTGGACTACTGCTCGAGCGCTTTGCCGACGGCTGACGGTTGCCACGGTGACCCTCGCGATGGTGACGGGTTCGTTTCCCGCGGGCGCGTTTGCTGAGGCCCTCAACACCGACGGCACTTTTGTGCAGACGGATAACGGCCAAGCAGCCGACGCCGCTCCCGCCGATTCGGCTGACGCCCAAACGTCAGACTCTGCTTCCGCCGACCCCGCGCCCGATGCCGGCGCCGCCGACCCCACAGTGCTCGATAGCGGTGATACCCCTACGCCCCCGCCCTCCGAGATTGCATCGGCGGCGGGCCTAACGGGCGCCGGGCAGACCGAGAGCACACCTGCGGGTACGCTCGCCACTGATCTTGTCGAGGGCAAGGAACTCGCCGAGCAGCAGAAGCAGGAGGAGACCGCCGAAGCCGAAGCAACCTGGAATGAGGATCTTGGGCTCTGGATGACCTCGAAGGGCGCTACGGGCGTAAAAGGCGAATACGATGATGGCTACGTGGCCGGCGAGCAGACTCCCGCGCAGTACTACTTCTCGATCGATAGCCTCACCAACGAAATTTCTATCGAGTATGGCGACGCGGGCATTACCACGTTGGAGGTGCCCTCGACCATCGACGGCAAAAATGTCGTGAGTCTTAAGGGCATGGGAAACGTTGCGCTCACATCAATTACGTTTGCCCCCGATTCGCATATCCGCTCTGTGGGCGGTTTGGGCGGCAGCAGCATCAAGGAAATCGCACTGCCCGATTCGGTTGAGGAACTGGGCTGGAATGCGTTTACTGGAAGCAAGACACTTCACACGGTGACCTGGCCCAACAACGCGGCCTTTACCACGATTCCCGAGCAGGCCTTTGAGGGCTGCGAACAGCTTGACGACAATGTGGTGGCAACGCTGCCACCTTCGGTTAAGACTATCGACTATCGCGCCTTCGCCAATTGCGGCGTACCGCAGTTCTATGTCTCGGACACAACGGTACTCACCTTTACGCAGATCAACGTGCCGGGCACGGTGGAGCGGATTGAGCGCTATGCCTTTGACGGGTGCTCGCACGTGTCATCGGTGACGATCGGCGATGGTGTCAAATCTATCGGGGCGCTCGCGTTCGCCTCTCTTGATCCTGCGATTGCCGGCAAAGAGATTGTGCTACCCAAAAGCGTGGAAATGATAGAGTGGGGAGCTTTTGAGAACACGAGATACGGAAACGAGACGAACCATAATGCCGTTGCCCTGCGCGTGATGAACCCCGATCTTCAGTTTGGTGAGGCGGGCTATCCGGGCGACTATAATGAGCGCGTGACAATCGATGGCGTAACGTATACGATTCCCTTTGGTGAAGGCCAGACCATCTATGCCTATGCGACCGATTCGGCTGGCAACCCCTCGATGGTCAAAAAGCTTGCCGATGCCGTGGCCGATCGCAAGGACTCCGTCGATTCCTCGAAGCCTGCCTACACGTTTGAGTGGATGGGCGAGGCGGCCCAGGTGACGGGCAAACTTCCCCAGAGCGCGGCGGCCGTGCTCTTGCAGGCGGGGCAGTCCACGCCGTTGACGGTTGGCGACGACGGCTCCGTTGCTGCCAACGTCCTCTCCAAGACGGCAGCAACGCTGCGCATTTCGCTCAGCGGTTACTATGACATGGTGCTGGCGCGCCCGGGCGACCAGATGACGGGCACATGGAATATCGGAGAGATTAAGGCGGAGGACTTTACCAAGATTCCGGCTTCGCGCGCGATTGAGCTCAACGTGGGCTATCTTGAACCGATTATGGGCCAGGATAAGACCGAACGCATTGAGCTCGATAGTCTCGATAACATCGATCTGACGGTGAAGAACGGCGGCAAGACGCTTAAGCCTGCCAAGGGTGACAAGGAAAACGACTTCCGTATCCAGGGCACAGCGCTCGTGGTGTCGCAGGCCATTGCCGACGCGGACCAGGATCTGGAGATAACGCTCGAGCCCAAAGACAGCCTCAAGCTGGGTGGGACGACGGCGACGGTGAAGCCCTCGGCCGGCAAGGTCGATATCGACTTGAAGCCCTGGGGCACGGCGACGGTCGCGACCAAGGGCGACTACCAGGGCGCTAACCGCGTGCTGGTGTTCCGTACGTCCGACGGCAAGCTGGTCGCCGACGGCGTCACCTATCTGATGGGTTACGAAGACGATGGCACCACGCCTATCATGAAGGCCGAGACGCCGCGCCTTAAGGCCGGTTCGTACACCATCGTCGCCTTTAACAAGACGAGCTACGACATCCAAGCGACGAGCTATTCCACGTTTAGCCGCCTAGGGCTGACCGTGGGTAAGCATATCGCGCAAAAGCAGGTGAAGATTGAGGACGGCAAACAGCTCGACGTGACGCTCGACGTCCCCACGTTTGACGTGGAGACGTATCGTGCCGAGCGCGGGCTGACGGCGGGCTCGGTTATCGCTGATTCGTCCGCGGTCGTTGGCGTGGAGACCGAGCTGCGCATTCATTACGAGCTCAAGGACAGCCAGGCTGCCAAGATTGAGATTCCGCTGGCCAAGGATGCCGTCGGGGATGTGTCCGCAGGCTCTCGCGAAGCCGGCGCCAGCTCCGAGGCCATGTGGGCTGACACAACTTGGGAGGGCGACAACCTCGTTCTCAATATGAATAAGGGCATGGGCGCCGATGTGTTTGTGCGCTTTAAGCCTAAGGCCGCGGGCATCTATGCCATCTCGCCGCTTATTACGCTGGGCGAGGTGACGTTGCCGCTGGGAAGCACCACACTCGAGGTTAGCGGATCGCGCATCGAGGTCGACAGCACCGACGTTCACAGCCTACTGGGCAATGTGGCCTACGTATACGCAGCGCCCGGAAAAAGCGTGCAGCTTACCGTGGGCGTGGGCGCCTCGGCCGCAAAGTACACCGGCAAGACCAATAAACTCGGCCGTGCCAAGATTGAATACGACCTGCCGCAGGATACGCTTGCCGCCGAGCGTGTGACGCTCGAAGCGCGCGTGGGCTCGACCGCTGCTGCCGCCGCTGCTGCCGAGGTAACGGCTCGCAATTATGTGCGCTATGTTCCGGGCGCTTCGGTCTGGAACTTTGATGTGACGTATCGTGGCGGTACGCAAAGCCTGGTCAAGGACGGCAAGGACACCGGCAAGAGTCTGTGGACCTTCCACCATCTGCCGCAAAAGAAGAACGCCTACTGGACGTTCGATATCACGCTCGAGGTGGGAAACGAAGAGGCCGCCGACACGCTCGACCTGTACGTGGACTGCGTGGATGGCAAGACGGTGACGATTCCTCTGACTCAAAAGTCGCGCGAGGGCACCCATGTGCGCTATGTGGCGGAGTATGTGGACGAGGGTTACCTTAAGCTGCTCGACGAGTTTAACAAGGCGAATGACTCGACCTATGTGAACTGCGGCAACTTTGAGCAGATCTTTATGCCGCAGACCTACCGCATCTCCAATGCTCAGCTTATGACCATGCTGAGTTTTGACGCCAACGCTTCGGCCAAAAAGCATTCCGCCGCGGCCGAGGAGCGCCAGCAGGAGTTCTCGAATGCCGTGCAGCAGTGGCACGAGTATATGATGGATAACTCGTTTAATGATGTCGACGAGGCCTTTAACGACGCGATTGACCAGATGGTCGCTGATGCGTTTGCCGAGGAGGACGAGAACGGTAAAGAGGACGAAGCCCAAGGTGGAGCTGCCCGTAAGGCTCGTCGCGCCCCTGCCGCCAGCGACGGCGAGGGTGATGGTGCTGGCAACGACGAGGCCGCGCAGTTTGCGGCTGAGCTCAAGGCCGCGGTCGGCGGGTCGGCGGCGCTGCTGACCCAGCAGGGCGACAGCTATGGCGTCAATGTGGACAAGATGATCTTTGAGGATGCTTACGGCACCAGCGAGGATTGGTATCAGGAACTCGCGGCGGCCCAGGGCGCGAACGCTGCGGATGCGGCCGCCATCAAGGAGCTCGTCGACCATGCATCGCGAGCGGAGTTTATTGCCCAGCAGGCCGAGGATCTGGTGGGCCAGTCGATGGGTATCGGCCAGCTCAACCAATACGGAAGCTGGAATGACGCAACCGCTGCGGCGCTCAACAAGTGTGCGGGCATTAAGGCCAGCGAGTACAACGGCCAGTCGACGAGCGGGTTTAACGATTTGGGCCAGGCGCTCGGCAGCTCGCTGAGCTACAAGGCGGCTGACGACGATACCGTCAAGGGCTTTAAGGTCGCCGCGCCCGATGGCGAGCAGACGGCCTATATCGAGTCGGAATTTATCGAGAACTCCAATAACAACAAGAACCAGGCGCTTCTGTTTAACTCGATCGCCATGCAGTGCGACATTCTGGACGACCTGTACGACAACTGGAATGTGGTCCATAGCCTCAACAACTCCAAGGTGCGCGGATGGCTCATGGCCTGGAAGCTCAACGGCGACGTGAGCGCCCATATGAAGCTCATCCGCACGATCCGTTCGCTCAAGAGCTATAAGATCGAGTGCGAGATGTTCGGACAGGTCTTTAAGACCGATGCGTGGAAGGCGGCCGGCCAGGCGTTTCCCGCGGCGACCCAGGGTATCGGCATCTTTACCGGCATTTACGGCGTGAACGATGCCAGCAAGAACTGGGAGAACGTGAACGTCCGTATGCAGAAGGTGAAGGGCGAGCGCGAGGGCTATGAGCTTCAGCATACGCGCTTGCTTGCCAAGCCCGAGAAGACCGAGGACGACTGGAAGTGCATTTACGCGCTGCGTGACGCCATGGAGAAGGCGCGTGCGTTTGAGGATCTGCTGTATCGCCAGCTCTGCCACGACAGCACCGATGTGGCGGTGGGCTCCATTATGACAATCGCCGGCGTGCTGACGGCCGGTTCGGCGGGTACCGTGGTGGGCGCCGCCTATGATGCAGCTTCGACCAGCGTAGGTTCGGAGCGCGCGATTAAGCTGACCAATGCCGAATGCGCCTACGATGTTGCCTGCGAGCAGGTGGAGCGCGCGTGCCAGAATCGCATTACGGTCAACTGGGGCGAGCTGACCGATGCCGAGGTCTACAAGGCCAACAAGGACGGCTTGATCTCGGACGAGAAGATGCAGTCGATCTTCGAGGCGCGTTATCGCAATGTGCCTGCCAAGGCAGCACCCGACCCTGCGGGCGTGGTGTACGAGGGCCTGCTGTCCAATACGGTTGAAGGCGCGGCGGTTGAGCTGTGGAGCGCCGACGATGCGGCCGGTACCAATGCGGTGCGTTGGGATGCCGAGGGGTATGAGCAGGACAATCCGCTTGCAACGGGTGCGGACGGTGCGTACAACTGGAATACGCCGACCGGCTGGTATCAAGTGCGCGTGACCAAGGACGGGTATGAGGAGGCGCGTTCGGCTTGGCTGCGCGTGCCGCCGATTCAGACTGAGGTGAACATTGGCTTGGTGTCGACGGCGGCGCCCGAGGTAGCTTCGGCCCATGCCTATACCGATTGCATCGAGGTTGAGTTTGCGCAGTATATGGATGCGAGCGACGATGCCCTGGTCGCATTGTGCGCGCAGGGCTTGGGCGACGTGACGTATACGTGGCTCGACAAGCAGGACGATCCCAATGGCAAGCCGCTGTCACGCGTGCTGCGTATTCGCTATGCCGATGCGCGTGAGGCGGGCTCGACGGTGGCGTTTGAGCTCGACGGTGCTCGCAACTACGCCGGCACGGCCATGGCGCGCTGGGCAAGTGGCGAGCTTGTCGTGGGCGTTCGTGCCGACAAACTCAAACTCAACGTGGAGCAGGCCGTGACCATGCTTGATGGCAGTGACTTTGAGCTGGTGGCGCACGTGACCGATAAGGCGGGCAAGCCGTTTGCGGGCGCCAAGGTTAGTGTTGGGCTGGAGTCCTCGGCTATCTGCTCTGTCGATGCCACCCAGGCCGTGACGGGCGAGGACGGTGCGGCGACGTTTGTGCTGCATGGTGCTCTGCCCGGTTTGACGACGTTGACGGCGGCGGTGGGCGGCACGGCGCTGTCCAAGCAGGTCGACGTTCGCGTGTCTGCCGAGGCAGTGCGACCGGCGCGACCGGTGGCGACGATTGGTGCGACGACGTTTGGTGCATGGTCGCCCAAGGAGAACTACATTACGGTGCCCAAGGGCACGAAGCTGGAGCTTTCTGCCGAGGATGGCGCGACGATTTGGTACACCACCAACGACACCTGCCCCTGCCGTGACGAAGGCCGTGTAAAGTACACCGAGCCCATTGCGCTCGATAGCAACATGTATGTGCGCATTGCGGCACAGCGCCCTGGCATGTCGTACAGCGAGTATTCCGAGCGTCTGAACATTACGATTACGGTGACCGATGAGGCGGCGCCTGATCCGACGCCCGATCCGGACCCGACGCCTGGCGACGGCGAGCAGGGCGGCGGTGCGGATGGCTCTGGCGGCACCGGGGTACCTGCGGGCGGTTCGACTTCGACGACGACCACGGTGACGACGAACAAGTCCAAGGGTAAGGGCGAGAACGACAAGAAGTCCGGCGGCACGGAGCTCGCCAGCACGGGTGACTCCACCGCGATGACGGTCGCCGCCTTGGGCATCGCCGGCGCAACCGTTGCCGCGGCCGGCATCGCCGCGACCAAGCGTCGCAAGCGTTAGGTTTTGGCGACAACGCCCATTCTCGGCTTTTGCAAGATCTCAATCTGTAACACCAAGCCAGATATTTGGGTTCCAGGTGTTACAGATTGAGACAAACTGTTCGGCCGCCAACCTAACGTCTCGATCTGTAACACGTAGCGAGGAATTTGGCCTCCAACTGTTACAGATTGAGACAAAGCGGGGGGCGGCTGGAGAAATATCTCGATCTGTAACAACTACAAGGCTCAACAGGGCCTAACTGTTACAGATTGAGACAAAACGACCGGGCAAGTCCCCAACCACCACAAAGGTGCCTGTCCCCATCGTGGTGATCGGGCGGCCGGCATAAAAAAAGTCCCCGCCGGGCGTGTGCTCGACGGGGACTTTGCCGTTTGGTGGCTAGCGCCGCAGGTGATTACTCGCCCAGCAGGCTCTTGGTGATCGAAGCGGCGGCCTTCTTGCCGGCGCCCATCGCCAGAATGACCGTAGCGGCACCGGTGACGATGTCACCGCCGGCCCAGATGCGGGGATCGGTGGTCTGGCCGGTCTCCTCGTCGGCAACGATGTAGCCCCACTTGTTGAGCTCCATCTTGCCGCCGATCTTTTTTGCGAAGGGGTTGGCGTTGGTGCCGATAGCCGAGATCGCGACGTCGCAGGGGATCTCCTCGATGGCGCCCTCGATGGGCACCGGGCGACGACGGCCGGACTCGTCGGGCTCGCCGAGCTCCATCTTCTGGACCTTGACGGCGCACACGGAGCCGTCTTCGCCAGCGACAAACTCGAGCGGGGAGACAAGCGGCAGAACCTCGACGCCCTCGGCCTTGGCATGGTGCAGCTCGGCGCGACGGCAGGGCATCTCGTCCTCGGTACGGCGGTAAGCGATGATGGCGTGCTCGGCGCCCAGACGCTTGGCGGTACGGACGGCGTCCATAGCCACGTTGCCGCCGCCAAAGACAACGACGTTCTTGCCGTGCTTGGTGGGGGTGTCGTACTCGGGGAACTTGTTGGCCTTCATCAGGTTCACGCGGGTGAGGTACTCGTTTGCGAAGAAGACGTTGGGCAGGTTCTCGCCGGGGACGTTGAGGAACTTGGGCAGGCCAGCGCCGGTCGCCACGTAGATGGCGTCGAAGCCCTGCTCGAACAGCTCCTCGGCCGTGGCCATGTTGCCCACGACGGAGTTGTACTCAAACTTGACGCCCATGTCCTCCAGGCCGTCAATCTCGCGCTTGACGACCGCCTTGGGCAGACGGAACTCGGGGATGCCGTAGACCAGCACGCCGCCGCCGGTGAAGAAGGCCTCGAAGACGGTAACGTCAAAGCCGTTACGGGCGAGCTCGCCGGCGCAGGTGATGCCGGACGGGCCGGAGCCGACGACGGCGACCTTCTTGCCGTTCTTGGGGGCCATCTTGGGCGTGGAGGCGAGCTCGGGGCGATCACCCAGGAAGCGCTCGAGCTGGCCGATGGCCACGGGCTCGGACTTCTTACCACGGATGCACTTGCCCTCGCACTGGTTCTCCTGCGGGCAGACGCGGCCGCAGATGGCGGGAAGCATGGAGTCCTCGCGGATGGTATCGAGAGCGCCGCCGAAGTCCTTCGCGCGGATCTGCTCGATAAAGCGGGGAATGTTGATGTTGACGGGGCAGCCCTCAACACAGAACGGCTTCTTGCAGTTGAGGCAGCGCTCGGCCTCGGCCAGCGCCATCTCCTCGGTGAAGCCCTTGTCGACGGGGCGGAAGTCGCAGGCGCGCTCGGCAGCCGTCTCCTCGTTATCGGGGGTGCGGGGCGACTTCATATCGGCAACGAAACGACCGTTAACTAGTGGCATGCGCAGCTCTTTTCCTCATAGGCCTTGAGGGACTCGCCCTCTTCGGAACGGTAAGCGGCCTGGCGGGCACGAAGGTCATCCCAGTCGACCAGGGTGGCATCGAAGTCGGGGCCGTCGACGCAAGCGAACTTGGTCACGCCGCCCACCTCGACGCGGCAGCAGCCGCACATACCGGTGCCGTCAACCATGATGGGGTTGAGGGACGCGGTGATGGGGGTGTCGTACTTCTGGGCGGTGAGGGTCGAGAACTTCATCATCGGAACGGGGCCGACACAGAAGACCTGGCTCACGGCCTTGTCCTGCAGTAGGCGCTCCAGCGGAGCGGTAACAACGCCCTGCTCGCCGTAGGAACCGTCGTCAGTGGTGATGTGGATGTGGTCCTCGTCGAGGAGCTCGCGGAACTGGTCCTCCATGAGCAGGAGGTCCTTGGTGCGGGCGCCCATGATGGCGTGCACCTCGTGACCGGTCTCGACCAGGTGCTTGGCGACCGGGAAGGCAATTGCCAGGCCGACGCCGCCGCCAATGACGGCGCAGGGGCCCTCGGCCATCTCGGTGGGAACGCCCAGCGGGCCCACGACGTCGCGCAGCGACTCGCCGGCCTCGTAGGTGGAAAGCATTTCGGTGGTCTTGCCGATCACCATGAAGATGAACTCGACCCAGCCCTCGTCACCGTTCCAGCCGGCCAGGGTAAACGGGACGCGCTCGCCCGTCTCGTTGGCGCGAACCATGAGGAACTGTCCAGCGTGCGCATGCTTGGCGATTGCAGGCGCCTCGATGCGGAACTTGAACACCTTCTCCGAGAACTGCGTCTTCTCCAGGATCTTATACATAGAACCCCTCTCTTGTTAGGGCCGCCGAACCGTGCCTCCACGGAAATGGACGGTAGCCCGAATAAAACCGTACGCGCACAGGCGTTGTGCAGACATACGGTGCAAATTATACCCTCATGGACATGTCACTTACGTGTGTCTTCGGCTGTTGGGAGCAGGGTTTATCCACTTTGGCCTACCAAAGGGGAGAGGTTTATTTTGGTCAGTTTTATCAGGTAAAACGGCAAATGGGGCCGGCCTCGGGTTGTGATGAGGCCGGCCCCCTTTGGGGTGCTATGCATGTATGTCGGCGCGCGGTTGATTGCGATGCCGCAACTGGGGCGTTTCCGCAGGTAAAACCTGCCAAAATAAACCTGTTCCTAAATGATAGGTTTTAGTGCTTGCCGTTGGCGGAGGCGGCGCCGTTGACATGGTCGCGGGCATAGACCACGCCGTGCACGATCGCCAGGCCGGCGGCGTCGGCCGCGCGGGCGCAGGTGTCCTGGAAATCCTCGGCCTCGCGGGCGCGCAGCTGCTTAAGAACGTAGTCGGCGACGGCCATCTTGCCGGGAGGGTTGCCGATGCCGGTGCGGATGCGGCTGAAGTCGCGGCTGCCCATCTTGTCGATGATGGAGCGCAGGCCGTTGTGACCGGCGTGGCCGCCGCCCACCTTAACGCGGACGTCGCCGGCGGGAATATCGAGCTCGTCGTGGATTACGAGCAGCTCCTCGGCCTTGATCTTGTACTCGCGGCAGAGCTTGGAGATGGGGCCACCCGAGGTATTCATATACGACTGCGGCTTGACCAGTACAATCTGGCGCTTACCGCCCTCTTCCTCGGGATCGTTGATGTTGATGAGCGCGACCTCGGCGCCTGCTTGGTTTTTCCAGTACGTGACGCCGGCCTGACGGGCCAGCTCGTCGATTGCTTTGAAACCAGCGTTGTGACGGGTCTCGGCATATTCCTCGCCAGGGTTGCCAAGTCCGGCAACCATGCGAATCTTAAGCGGCTGTGCGGCTGCCATGTTTATCCTTTCGTTGATTTGTCGCCTGCTATGGTGAGCGACCCTGTTGCCGCTGTCAAATGGAGGGTAATTGAGGGCGTTTAGGGGCGTTTGGACGGCCGTCGAAATCAGAGGTGGACAGTTAGTTCAGATACGTATAAGTTCTGAGGACTCGAAGTGCTCAATTCAATGCCGATACGTTGTTTCGGAGCTTTAGTTAGTCCATATGGCGCTGTTTTGAAGTCTACCCTGCCTTCAAATAGGGCGAATGGTATAGAGATAGCTGCAAAACAGCCTAATTCAATGTGTCCATCTATACGTATCTGAACTAACTGTCCAGTCCTGTTCGGCGGCGCGCGGGTGATTCGCCGTTTAGACCGCCGCAAGGCCGATTCCAGCCCGCAGAGCGTTGAGCCAAGCGGCCTGACGCTTGCGATAGCCCTTGATACGGTATCGGAATCGGACTCCCGCGAGTCGATGCATCGTTTGGGCGAAGGCTTCGAGTGCAACAAGGTCTTTCATTTGGTCGCGATTGATAACCAGGACGTGGATGCCCATTGCCTTGAGGCCATTATTTCGATTGCCATCGTGGATGCGAGCGTTTTGAAGCTCATGCCCAATTCCGTTGTATTCGTTGTCGACTCCGGCTGCCGGGCAATATAGGTCGCAGATGGCATAGGGGATGCCCGAGGACATGTTGACCGCAAGAGTGTCGAAGTCGATTCGATAGTTGAGTAGCAGGCCTCCCATGGGCAGACTGCAACATCCGAATCCTCCAAAGCGCATGGGCGCTCCGAGAACGGCAAACATTAGGGATTCGGCTGGGGATGCAGATCCGGGTCGGGCAAGTTTGACTGCCGTGCGAAACGATGTGTATGAGCTACTTTTGGCAAGCTGTGCAACAGCCTCGAGATCTTCGATGGTCGTGGCGGGCTCGCATTTGTAGTGTGCCTGTTCGTAGCGGGTTTCGTTCTGCTGTTCGGTCGCCGACTGGTCGCCCCGGCAATCGAGGTCGTCCATCGCTTCGTAGTCATCGCCCTCGGGCCAGATGCCGTCATAGGCAATGGGGTATGTTGCCCCGGGAGGAAGGGAGTAGGTTCCGAGCAGTTCCATGAGAAGCATCAGGGTTTTGGCGACTGATTCATTTTTGGAACAAAGCATGGCTGTCATGGCGGGAGACGTTGCGTAGATGTCGGCCTCGACGTGCATAATTGCACCTTCAGGAAGAGGAGCGGAGAGAATATGCTGAAGAAGTCGCCTGTCGCGGCGTCTGTTGTCTTCGTTTGAAACGAGAAGATCGAGCAGTTCGGAATCATCTTCATTCCAGGCGTCGAGTATCGAAAGTGCACCAAAGTCTATCGCGTCATTGTTGGGAATACAGCTAGCCAAGGCATGTGCTTGCTGTTCGCTATCAACGAAGTCCCAGGGTAGGGCAGAGTACGCCCGTCGTGCGCGACGAATTGCGCGGAGGGCGGAGAGATGTGAAATCACGGTCGTCATAGCTATAACGTACTAAGTTGGCGGCAGAATGCGACCGCCATACCGTTCTTTTCGCTCAGCGGGGCGCTGCGCGCCATGAACGGCTGGGTGTTATGAATTCGGTGGAATCGGTTGAGGGGATTGCAGGAAATTGAGCTCTGCCGCGAAGGTTGACGATAGCTGCTGGACAGTTAGTTCAGATACGTATAAGGCAGCGGCGTTCGAGGCGTTTCTAAGGGCCTTTGAGGGCGATTTGAGGATAAATATGCAGCGGTTGTACTCGAAAACGATGAGCTTTGGACGGCATGGCATGCGCCGGGGAGGTCAGAAGGCTCCGAACGGTCCTTTGGAGCTTTAGAAAAATACGTATCTGAACTAATTGTCCAGGGCGGGTTGACGAGGGATAGAAAAAGGGTCGGAAGCGAGCTTCCGACCCTTTAAAAGCATCAAAGATGATGCGATGCGCGTTGGATTACAGCGCGAAGTCGCCGCCGACGAGCGTGGAGACGGGCTCCTCGTGGTAAACGGCGGAGATGGCCTGAGCGAACTCCTCGGCGACCGAGATGGTCTTGATCTTGCCGCCGACCTCGACGGGAATGGCGTCGGTGACGACGCACTCGACGATCGGGGCGTCGTTCAGACGCTCGATGGCCGGACCGGAGAAGATACCGTGGGTGGCGCAGACGTAGATATCGCCAGCGCCCATAGCCTTGAGCTCCTTGACGTTGGCGCACAGGGTGCCAGCGGTGTCGATCATGTCGTCGTTGATGATGCAGGTCTTGCCCTTGATGTCACCGATGATGCCCATGACCTCGGCGGCGTTGTGGCGCGGACGGCCCTTGTGGGCGATGGCCAGGTCGCAGCCGAGCATGTCGGACAGCTTCTTGGCGGCCTTGGCGCGGCCCACATCGGGGGAGACGACAACCAGGTTGTCGGTGTCGAAGTTCATGGCGTTGTAGTACTGGCCAAACAGCGGCAGTGCGGACAGGTGGTTGACCGGGATATCGAAGAAGCCCTGGATCTGACCCTGGTGCAGGTCGAGGGTGATGATGCGGTCGACGCCGGCGCGCTCGAGCAGGTTGGCGACGAGGCGGGCGGTGATGGGCTCGCGCGGGCCGGCCTTGCGGTCCTGGCGGGCATAGCCGTAGTGGGTGATAACGGCGGTGATGGAGCGGGCGGATGCGCGCTTGGCAGCGTCGGTGGCGATGAGCAGCTCCATGAGCATGTCGTTGACGTTGCCGCCGGCCACGGACTGAATCAGGAAGACGTCGGCGCCGCGGACGGTCTCGTCGTAGCGGGCGTAAATCTCACCATTGGCGAACTGCTTTAGCGTAAGGCCCGAAAGCTCGACCCCAAGGTACTCAGCGATCTTCTGAGCGAGGGGACGGTTGGAGGAACCGGAATACACGCGGATGGACTTGCGCATATTCTCCGACTTCTCGGGATCATTAATCGGCATTACCCTTCTCCTTTATACATCGAATGCCATATAGATGCCTTTTTGCATTGTAACCGCGCGGCGGGGTTAATCGGGTCTTGATAACGTCTTTACCGTCAACGGACACGAACCGACCACTCATCCGGTCGCGCAGGTCAGCATAGAAAAAGGAGCCGTCCCCATGGGAACAGCTCCTTTTGTGCTTGGTAAAACGTTATACCTCGTCGTCCTCGTGCAGACGGCGGCGGTAATCGGCGGCCCAGCCCTCAATGTTTACCTGGCGGGCACGACCCAGGCCAAGTGCGTCGGCCGGGACCGGCTCGGTGATGACGGAGCCGGCGGCCACGAGCGCGCCGTCGCCAATCTGGGCGGGCGCGACCATCATGGTGTCGGAACCGATGAAGGCGTCCTTGCCGATGACGGTCTTGTGCTTGTGCACGCCGTCGTAGTTGCAGGTGATGGAGCCCGCGCCCACGTTGACGCCGGAGCCCATGGTGGTGTCGCCGATGTAGGACAGGTGCGGCACCTTGGAGCCCTCGCCGATCGTGGACTTCTTGATCTCCACGTGCGTTCCGGCCTTGGATCCGTCGAGCATGTGGGTACCCGGGCGCAGGTAGGCGCGCGGGCCGCAGTCGACGCCGTTCTCGATGACGGCTTCGATGGCGATGGTCTCGTCGATGGTGCAGCCGCTGCCGACGGTGGTGTCGGTGAGGCGGCTGTTGGGGCCGAGCTGGCACTCCTCGCCCACGGTGACGTGGCCGATCAGATGCGTCTGCGGCCACACGACGGTGTCGCGGCCGATGGTAGCGTCGGGGCCGATCCAGGCCTGCGTGGGGTCGATGAAGGTAACGCCCTCGGCCATCCAATGCTCGTTGATGCGGTCGCGCGCGATGGCGGTAAGCTGTGCGAGCTGGATGCGGCTGTTGACGCCCAGGCCGTCGCGGTAGTCGTCACAGTGGAAGATGGAGACTGCCTGGCCGTGGCCTTTGAGGATCTCGAGCATGTCGGGCAGATAGTACTCGGATTGTGCGTTGTCGTTGCCAATCTCGTCGATGTGGGCGGCGAGCTGCGCGCCGTCGAAGGCGTAGCAGCCGGCGTTGCACTCGAGCAGCGTGGCGGCCTGCTCGGGCGTGCAGTCCTTCTGCTCGATGATGCGCTCAATCTGGCCGTCGGCACCCAGCTTGATGCGGCCGTAGCCGAAGGGGTCGGGCGGGGTCATGGTCATGACGGTGCAGGCGAGCTCGCCGGTAGCGACGGTCTGCGCGAACTTGGCGACGGTGTCGGCGGTGATGAGCGGCAGGTCGCCGTTGAGCACGACGACCGGGCCCTCGGCGATGCCGCAGGCCTCGAGCGCGACCTTTACGGCGTGGCCGGTGCCCAGGCGCTCGGTCTGCTCGACGCACTCGACCTTGGTGGCGCTGTTGGCGTAGGCGCCGTCGATAAGGGCGCGCATCTCGTCGGCGTGGCTGCCGATGACGACCACGACGCGGCTGCAGCCGGCCTTGATGGTGGCGTCGACGATCCACTGGACCATGGGCTTACCCAGGATCTTGTGCGAAACCTTGCAGTGGTTCGACTTCATGCGGGTGCCCTCGCCGGCGGCGAGGATAATTGCGGTTGCGTCCATGTGATCTCCTGTTACGTTATAGAGACGTGTGTTTGGAAACGATACACGGCGCAATATGATACCGCAGGCATATGTTGAGCGCGTAGCGATTGGTTTGCGGCGGTTGAGGCTTGCGCCGCCGGCGTGGCGTTTGCGCTGCTTGCGTGCGGCGTTGGCGGTGCTGCGGAGCTGTCGTTTGAGCGAGGGGACGGGGGTGCCCGTGGACAACATACAAGAGGAGTTTGGCGGCGAGCCCGTCGCGGCGTTCTCGATGTCGCATCCGGCTGTGCCGGCACTCTATATAGTGCTGACGCTGGGGCTCACCATGTTCTCGATGCAGCCGGTGCTGATTGCGCTGTCGCTTGCGGGCGGGCTGGCGTATGGATTTGCGACGCGTGGGGCTGCCCGCACGCTGGGCGCACTTCGCTGGCAGCTGCCGGTGATTTTGATTATCGCGCTGGTCAATCCGCTGTTTAGCGCCTCGGGCTCGACGGAGCTGTTCCGTATTGGCATGCGCGCGGTGTATCTGGAGAGCATGGTATACGGCCTGTGCATGGGCGGGCTGTTTGTGGCGAGCGTGCTGTGGTTTGAGGCCGCGGCGTCGATGCTCGAATACGACAAGGTACTCGCGCTGCTGGGCAATGCCGCACCGGTGATTGCGCTCATGATCTCGATGTGCATGAGGCTTATCCCGCAGTTTTTGCGCCGCGGTCGTACGGTGCTGGCGGTGCAGGATGCGATTGATGTGCCGGGCCGCGCGCCCACCGATCCCGTGCGATCGCACCTGCGGGCGTCGAGCGTGTTGATGGGCTGGGGCATGGAAGATTCGCTGGAGCGCGCGGACGCGATGCGCTCGCGCGGGTGGGGTGCCGCGACACGTCGTACGACGTATGCGCGGTATCGACTGGGGCGCAGCGACGTTGCCGCGCTGGTCGGGCTCGCGCTGTTTGGTGCCGCCGCGGTGGCCGTGGCGGCGACCGCGACGACGCAGTATTCGTTTTATCCGCAGCTCTCGGTGCCGGCGCCGTGGCCGGGCTATGTCGTGTACGCTGCCTGGATGGTGCTGCCTTGCGTGTTGCACGCGATTGATGAGAAGAGGTTTGGCTGATGGCTCGGTTGGATAGGGGCCCGGCGGCGGGTGTGGCATATGGCTCGGCCGCGCCGGCGATTGAGGTGCGAGGCCTTAGTTTTGCCTACCCCGATGCTGATGCTGCGGTGCTCGAGGGGCTCGACTGGTCTGTTCCCCAAGGTGCATTTGCGTTGCTTGTTGGCGGTACCGGATCGGGTAAGTCGACGCTGCTGTCGCTGCTCAAGCCCGAGATCGCGCCGGCGGGCGAGCGCACTGGCGAACTGCGCGTGCTGGGCGAGAACGTTGCCGACATGGACGTGCGGGCATCGGCGGAGCGCGTGGGCTATGTGTTCCAGGATCCCGAGAACCAGATTGTGTGCGAGACCGTGTGGCATGAGATGGCGTTTGGCCTAGAGAATCTGGGTGTGTCGCGCGACGAGATGCGCCGCCGTGTTGCCGAGACCAGCTATTTCTTTGGTCTGGAGGACTGGCTTCATCGTGATACCGATACGCTTTCGGGTGGCCGCAAGCAGCTGCTGTCGCTTGCCGCCGTCCTGGCGCTGCGTCCGCGTGTGCTGCTACTCGACGAGCCCACGTCTCAGCTTGATCCGGTTGCGGAGAAGAATTTCCTGCACGCGCTGTTTCGTGTAAATCGCGAGCTGGGCTGCACGGTTGTTGTGGCGACGCATCAGCCGCGCCCAATGCTCGAATACGCGACGTGTGCGTACCGGATTGAGGATGGCCGCGTGCGCGAGGCGGCGGATATGGCATCTTTGGGACGCCGAGAATCGCTGTTTTCCGATGACACGTTGGGGTGGGGTGCCATCCGATGTGCAAAAAACGGAGTATTCAGCAGGCGTGAGGACAATTTGGGCTCTCTGGAGCCGCCCGGGGACGTATCGAGCGCGAAAAAAAGTTCAGAATTGGACAAATCGTCCGAATTTGTGGCGCAAACGTCGCTCGAGAACGGCTTGGAAGCCTTCTCGCGCACGGATGGAAGTAGAATACTCCAAAAAATGCACGCTGGGTCGGCTACCATCCTGTCGGAAGGTTGGTTTCGCTACGATCGAGCGTCCGGCTGGGTGTTGCGTGGGCTCGATGCGTCGTTTTCGGCCGGTGCGGTGCATGCGGTTGTTGGCGGTAACGGCTGCGGCAAGTCGACGATGCTCTCGGTGCTGGCGAAGACCGCCAAGCTGCAGCGCGGCCGCATGGTGCGCGGAGCGGCCTCGGCGGCGCTGCTGCCTCAGAATCCCAAAGCATTGCTGGTTGCCGAGACGGTTCGCGATGAGCTGATGGAATGGGCCTCGACCTGCGGATATGACGAGAACTTGGCGCGGGAGCGTGCGGCGAGCTTGGGGTTGTCGGGTCTGGATGGACGCCATCCGTACGATCTTTCGGGCGGGCAGCGTCAACTGCTTGCATTGGCAAAACTGCTGCTAATCGGCCCCGAACTGCTATTGCTCGATGAGCCCACCAAGGGTCTAGACCTGTTCAGCCGCCGCATCATCGCCCGCGCCCTGCGTGACCATGCGAAGGCTGGCGGCACCGTCATCATGGCTACGCACGATTTGGACTTTGCCGAGCAGGTAGCCGACGACGTCGCCATGATGTTTGACGGCGAGATTGCCTGCATGGAGCCGCCGGCCGACTTCTTTGCCGACAACGTGTTCTATAGGGCGTGATGGGATGACGGACTGTCGTTTCTCGCGTTTGCTTGCAAAACTGGAGATCCCGCTGTTGTTGGCGGTGCCGGCGGTGATGGCTGCCGCGTTGCTGGCGGGTGTTGAGCAGGCAGCGTTGGCCATGCTGGTTGTGGTGGCGTTGGTGCTTGCGCTGTTCTTTGCGGGTTACGAGGCATCTCGTCCGGGTTTGCGCCAGATTATGCCCACGCTGGTGCTGGCGGTGCTGGCGGCGGCGGGGCGCATCCTGTTTGGGCCCATTCCCGACTTTAAACCGGTGAGCGCCATCGCCATTATCGCGGGGGCGACGCTTGGTCGCCGCAATGGTTTTATGGTTGGCGCGCTGGCGGCGCTGACCAGCAATTTCTTTTTTGGACAGGGCATGTGGACGCCGTGGCAGATGTATGCTTGGGGGCTCGTGGGATACGTTGGCGGTGCGCTGACGTATGCGGGTGCGTTCGACCGCGCCGACGGCACCGTGCGCATGCCAGCACTGCTGGCGTACGGCTTTGCGTCGGGCCTGCTCTATGGCGTCGTGATCAACGCGTATGACATCATTGGTTTTGTGCAGCCGCTTACCTGGGCGGGTGCCGTGGCGCGTCTTGCCACGGCGGTGCCGTTCGATATCACACACGGCCTCGCGACCTGCGTGTTCTTGGTCGCCCTGTACAAGCCCTGGTGTCGCCGCATTAACCGTGTCGTCGTGAAATACGGGCTGTAAGGCTGGTTGCGTCGGAGCGGGAATCAATACTGCCGAAGTGCCATTTTAAAACTATGCCGGTTTACGGGGCTAGATTGGCGCAGGCCGACCATACCGGCTTTTTTCAAAATAGAGCAAGCCGTTTACCTGCGGTTTTATTATTACGGAATTGCGCATGGCTGGGGGTTCGCGATTCAGCCCCGTAAACCGGCATAGTTTTAAAATGGCCGGCTGATACGACGGGCATCGTGGCCCCCAGAGAGCCAAATTGATCCATTTTCTTCCGTCTCCAGATGTCCCCAGGAAATCAGTTGACGGCGCTTGCCACGAAACTGGCCCATCTACTACGTTTAGCTTGATACCCCCGACCATGACCGCGTTTTATGAAAAACCGCAGGCTTTCTACCTGCGGTTTTCTTTTTGCGTTGTTCGCTGTGGTTGAGGGTAGTGGCTTAAACGTAGTAGATGGGCTGGTTTCGTGGCGGACGGGGTCACGCGGGCGCCCCTTGCGCGGGCAAAAGTGATCTGTATTCCTTCGTCCCCGGGGGATCATTTGGGGGCTAGAGCTCTAGCGTGAGGGTGACGGGGCAGTGGTCGCTGCCGAAGATGTCGCCGCGGATGCCGGTGTCGCGTACGTTGTCGGCGATTGCGTCGCTTACCAGGAAGTAGTCGATGCGCCAGCCTGCGTTGTTCTTGCGGGCATTAAAGCGGTAGCTCCACCAGCTGTAGACGCCCTCGACGTCGGGGTTTGCCGCGCGCCAGGTATCGGTAAACCCGGCGTTGAGCAGCTCGGTAAACTTGCCGCGCTCCTCGTCCGAAAAACCGGCGTTGCCGCGGTTGGACTTGGGGTTCTTAAGGTCGATCTCCTCGTGCGCCACGTTAAAGTCGCCGCAGGTTACGACGGGCTTGCCGGTCTCGCGCTCAAGTGCGCTCAAAAAGCCGCGATAGGCATCGTCCCAGGCCATGCGTACATCGATGCGCGCGAGCTCATTTTGGGCGTTGGGCGTGTAGACATCCACGAACCAAAACTTGTCGAACTCGAGCGCGCAGACGCGGCCCTCGGTTGCGGCTTGGGCGACGAGCTCGGCCGCCTCGCCCTCGCCGGCGTAGGGTAGCAGCGCGTCGGCGTGCAGCACGCGCAGCGGTTCCTGGCGGCTAAAGACCGCAGTGCCCGAATAGCCTTTACGCTCGGCGTAGCTCCAGGTTTGGTGATAGCCGGGCAGGTCAATATCGACCTGACCCTCTTGCAGCTTGGTCTCCTGCAGCGCCAAGATGTCGACGTCGAGTTCTTGCGCGATCTGAATAAAGCTCGGGTCCTTTTTGAGCACGGCGCGCAGGCCGTTAACGTTCCACGAGGCAAAGGTGTAAGTCTGAGGCATGGTGTCCTTTCGACGGGGTTGGCAGGCTTAAGATTAACGCAACAGGGGCGGGGTGGGCTCCGCGCATGCTGACTCAAAGGCCGCATGCTGGGACGTCGCCCAACGCTGCCCGACTAACAAGGACGGAGGACTCATATGACGCAGGCAATATCGGACCCCAGGCAGGCCTCCGCCGCGCTGGCGGATCTGTTTGACACCCACAAGCGCGTGGTCTTCTTTGGCGGCGCTGGTGTTTCCACGGCAAGTGGCATCCCCGATTTCCGCAGTGTGGACGGCCTGTATCACCAGCAGTTTGCCTATCCGCCCGAGACCATGCTGTCGCATAGCTTTTACGAGGCGCATCCTGCCGAGTTCTTCGACTTTTACCGCACCAAGATGATCGCGCTTAACGCTAAGCCCAACCGCTGCCACACCAAGCTAGCCGAGCTGGAGCGCGCCGGCAAGCTCGACGCCGTAGTGACGCAAAATATCGACGGCCTGCATCAGATGGCCGGCTCACAGCGCGTGTTCGAGCTGCACGGATCGGTCCATCGCAACATTTGCCAGTCGTGCGGCGCGGTCTATAGCGCCGAGTGGATTTGCTCGCGCGAGCACGAGGATGCCGCGGGCGTGCCTGCGTGCCCCGCGTGCGGCGGCCGCATCAAGCCCGATGTAGTGCTCTACGAAGAGCCGCTCGACGAGCATGTGTTGACCGGTGCCGTTGCCGCCATCGCCGCGGCCGATGCCCTCATTGTAGGCGGGACCTCGCTCGTGGTGTATCCGGCGGCAGGCCTTACGCGATACTTTACCGGCGATACGCTGGCCATATGCAACCTTGCTCCCACCGATCAGGATGCAAATGCCGACCTGCTGATTTCTTGCGACATCGCGGCCACGTTTGCGTTCTAGCCCGCGCGCGCGGATACAATAGAAAGACTGAGTGCAAAGCGACCCCGCCGCCAGCTCCCCAAGCTCGGCGGCGTGGGCATTTTAGGAGGATGCTCATGGCGAACGACAGCAAGACATGGCGGTGCGGAAAGTACGAGCTCAGCTTTGACCGTCCGCGCATCATGGGCGTCCTCAACGTGACGCCCGATTCGTTTAGCGATGGCGGGGAGCACTTCGACCCCGATGCCGCCATCGAGTACGGCCTGGCGATGCTCGACGCCGGCGCCGACATCATCGACGTGGGCGGCGAGTCCACGCGCCCTGGTTTTACCCCGGTCAACCCCGACGAGGAGGCTCGCCGCGTGCTGCCCGTGGTGCGCGCGCTGGCCAAGGAGGGCGCCATCGTCTCGATCGACACGCGTCATGTGGCGGTTGCCAAGGCGGCCGTGCGCTGCGGCGCCTCGATCGTCAACGACGTGACGGGCTTCACTGATCCCAAGATGGTCGAGTTCGTTAAGACGAGCACCTGCGGCGTCATCGTGATGCATGCCGGCGAGGTCGCCGCGCCCGCCCGCACGCACGCAACGGTGCAGCTCGATACCTCGGCAGCGGCGTTTGTTGCCGAGAAGGCGCGCGAGGCGGCTGCCGAGGCCGCGCGTGAGGCCGAGAAGCCGGCTCGCCGCCGTCGCGGCAAGTTGCTGGGCGAGCCTAAGCCGGAGGCCAAGCTTCCGGGCGGCGTGGTGCAGCCCTCGTTGCCGTTTGGCGAACCGGAGCCCACGTCCGAGCCTTCAAGCGAGCAGGAGACGCCGGCCGCCGAGCAGGCTGCTGCCGCCGAGACCGTCGCGCCCGCGCCCGAGGCCGCGCCCGCAGCCACCGAGGCCGCATCGGAGTCCAATGACCGCCTGGCCGCCATGATGCGCCGCAGCGCCCGCCGCGAGGAAGCCTACGTGCCCACCTCGCAGCTCCGCCGCTTCACCCTGCCCGATTCGGCGCCCATCATGCGCCGCGTCATGGGCTTTCTGTCCGACCAGGCCCGCACGCTCATCCATGCCGGCGTGTCGCGCGACCGCATCTGCATCGATCCTGGTCCGGGCTTTGGTAAGTCGGCTAACGAGGACATCGTCATCCAGCGCGAGACTGCCAAGATGGCGTCACTGGGCTATCCGCTCATGTGCGCCGTGTCGCGCAAGCGCTTTGTGGGCGCCGTCTCGGGCGTGACCGAGGCCGCCGAGCGCGATGCCGCTACGTTTGGCGTGTGCCTGGGCGCTATCCAGGCCGGTGCCAACATCGTGCGCGTGCACGACGCCGCGGGTTTTGCGCAGTTCCTGAACGGCTACTGGGCGGTTGCCAAGCCACAGCCGCGCCGCGCGTTTGTGGCCGTGGGCTCCAACCTGGGGCATCGTTGCGACAACATCCGCGCCGCGCGCGACATGATCGCCGAGATTCCGCTCACCTGCGTGTCCAACTCCTCCAAGATCTACGAGAGCGAGCCGGCCTACGAGACGCGCCAGGACGCGTTTGCCAACGCTGTCATCGAGATTAAGACCGAGCTGGCGCCGTTGGTGCTGCTCGACGAGCTCATGAAGATCGAGGTCGAGCTGGGGCGCGACCGCTCCAAAAAGGCCAAGGCCAACGGTCCGCGCACCATCGACCTGGACCTGCTGTGGATGGACGGCGAGACCCACGGCGGCAAAAAGCTGCGCCTGCCGCATCCGCTGATCGGCGAACGCGATTTTGTGCTGGTGCCGCTCGAGGACCTGATGCACGACCCGGCGCGGTTCTTCCGCTACAACGGCGTCGAGGTCAAGGAGCCCGAGGACCGCGTGGGCCATATCGTGGGCGAATTGGGGCGTATGTAGATGATCGAGATGAATGCTGTTGCCGCTGGCACCGAGCTCGACGCGGCGCGCGACGCGGGCCGCGAGGGCATGTCCGCGGGCTGGTGCGCGTGGAGCGCGGGCGATGCATCGCTGATGTTTTCGCTGGTCGTGCGCCCCGATGTGAACATGCATGCCTTCCACGGCCTGCCGTTTGTGGCGGCTATGGGCATGATGGACGCGCTTGTGGGCACGGCTTCGACGCCGGGGTTGGGCCTTGCCGGTAAGGTGGGTATCCAGTGGCCGAGCGATATCGTGTGCGGTGCGCCTGCGTTTGAGACGTCGCTCGCGCGTGTTGCCGTGAACGGCGGTGCCGGTGCTGCGGGCATGTTCGGTGCCGTGACGGTGGATATTGAGCGTTCGGCGCTGAGCGAGCTTGGTGTGGACGTGGCTGACGAAGCGCTGGTCGAGACGCTGGCCGCCGCCGTGCTGGCCCGCGTGGACGCCTGGGCGGTTGTTGCCAACACGCCGCAAGGCGCCGCAGGGCCGCTGGCTCCCGTGCTGGGCGAGTACTTCGACATGGTGCCGCTGCTGGGCCGCCAGGTTGCGGCGGTGTCTCCCAACGGCTTGCCGCTTGCGGTCGGTGTGTTTGCGGGCCTGGACATCTGGGGCCGCGCGACCATCAAGACCGATGCCGGCGAGCAGGAGTTTCCGCCCGAGGCTGTACGAATTCGCGGGCTGTAGCGTCTCGGCTTCGCCAGAGCCTACGCTAACTCCTGCATGCGGCGGTAGATTTCGCAGATGCCTTTGATGGTGAGTTGGCCGTCGACTATGTCGAAGGCGTCGGTCGAATCGGCGACGATGCTGGCGAGACCGCCCGTGGCGATAACGGTGGCATCCTCGCGGCCCAGCTCGCGCTTCATGCGCGCGACCAGGCCCTCAGCCATGGCGGCGGCGCCCGTTACGGCGCCGACCTTGATGCACTCCTCGGTATCGCGGCCGATGGCGTGCTCGGGCGCCTCGAGCGGCACGCTGGCGAGCTTGGCGGCACGGGCGGCAAGCGCGTCCATGGAGATGCGAATGCCCGGCGCGATCGCTCCGCCAATGTAATAACCGTCCTCATCGATGACGTCGATATTGGTCGCGGTGCCAAAGTCCACCACGATCGCCGGCGCGCCATAGAAGGTCTCGGCAGCGACGGCGTTGGCGATGCGGTCGGCACCAACGGCCTGGGGGCGCGCCGCCCGCAGCTTGGTTACGGCGGCCGTCTGCGGCCCGATGACGATGGCGTCCGCGGCAATGCGGTCGGCCACGGCGTGCCACTCGCGCGAGAGCTGCGGCACCACGCCCGCAAAGGCGATCGCGTCGACCGCATCGAGCGAAAGGCCGTACATCTTAAAGAAACCCATCAGGCGCACATGGATCTCGTCGGCGGTATAGGAGCGGTCGGTGGGCATGCGCCACGACTGCACCAGCTCGTCTCCGTCAAACAGGCCCATGGCCGTCTGCGTGTTTCCCATATCGATAGCGAGCAGCATGTCTACTCCCGGTGTCGGCATAAAAGGACGCGCACCATTGTATACGTGCCGTCGACGGCGCTCGGCTGCGATTCGTTTACGGTGATAGGGGCTGAGGGGTTTAAATATGAAGGAATTATGCTCTACGAGATTTTCCTTGCCGTTTACCGAACTCCCGCGTAATATTCTTTCTTGCGCACATGAGGCGCCCAGACATTGCGGGGTGGAGCAGTCTGGTAGCTCGCCGGGCTCATAACCCGGAGGTCGTAGGTTCAAATCCTGCCCCCGCGACCAAGAACTTGCAGCTCGTCGGCCTAGCCGGCGAGCTTTTTTGTTATTCCGGGACTGTGTTTTCGGTCCAATTCTCGGCTTCTTAAACAAAATCTCGATCTGTAACATCTAGACCCGATTTGGGCGGCTAAGTGTTACAGATCGAGATGTTTCGGCAGGACGGTCTTCGTTTGTCTAAATCTGTAACACGAGGGACGGATTTTGCCGAGTTGTTGTTATAGATTGAGATTTTTTAGCAGGCGGGTTTGGTTTGTCTCGATCTGTAACAGTAAGACCCGGTTTTGTCGCGTAACTGTTACAGATTGAGACAAACCGACGGGCCGCCCTGCCCCATCCACCTGCCGCTACCTGCTGTCCGCCGATTTCCGTTGCGCTGTTGTATTCCCATGCCATATCCTCTAGACAACTACGCGGCAACATCGCCGCCGCGCCTACAAGAGAGGAATGTCCATGACCGCACCTGCATCCAAGCTGCTTCAGCCCATTACGGTTGGCCCCCTTGAGCTCAAAAACCGCATTATGTTTCCGCCGCTGACCACCGGCTACGAGGAGCGTGACGGCTCCATTGGCGAGCGCAGCCTGGCTTTTTACGAGCGCTTGGCCCGTGGCGGCGTGAGTTACATCGTCATCGGCGACGTTGCTCCCGTCATGACCGCAAGCCCCACGCCCAAGCTGGCGACCGACGCCCAAATCCCCACGTTTAAGGCCCTGGCCGATGCCGTCCACAAGCACGGCGCCAAGGTCGCGCTGCAGCTGTTCCACCCCGAGTACGACGTGCCCGGTGTCGGCCGCATGGTCATGGGATCCATGGCCGCCGCCAAGGCCGCGCAGGAGGCCAAGGCCGCCGGCGACGAGGAGACCTTTGCCGCCAAGATGGCCGAGTCCAACGAGATCCGCAACCAGGCCTACGCCAAGCTGCACCACGACATGCAGCACTTTGTGAACGAGGCGAGTGTGGAGCAGCTCACCCAGATCAAGGAGGCTATCGCCGCCTCGGCCGCTCGCGCGCAGCAGGCCGGGATCGATGCCATCGAGGTCCACGGCGACCGCCTGGTAGGTTCGCTGTGCTCGGCCATCCTCAACCAGCGCACCGACGAGTACGGCGGCTCGTTCGAGAACCGCGTTCGCTACGCGCTGGAGGTCGTCGCTGCCATTAAGGAAGCCGCGCCGCAGCTGATGGTGGAGTACAAGCTCCCCGTGATCATGGAGAACCCCGACGGCACGCCGCGCGGCAAGGGCGGCCTGCAGCCCGACGAGGCCTGCGAGTTCGCCAAGCTGCTCGAGGGCGCGGGCATCGATATGATCCAGGTCGCACAGGCCAACCACACCGGCAACATGGGCGACACCATTCCGCCCATGGGCGCCATGCCCTACAACTGGACGCTGCCCGTGGCCGAGCGCGTCAAGGCCCTGGTCTCCGTGCCGGTGGCAACCGTCGGCCGTGTTGTTTCGGTCGAGGCCGGCGAGAAGATTCTGGAAGACGGCGCCGCCGACATCATCGCCTATGGCCGCTCGCTCATGTGCGACCCCGACATTGCGCTGAAGGCCGCCACGGGTGAGCCCATCCGCGAGTGCCTCAACTGCAACAAGGGCTGCGTCGACGCGATTCAAAATCGCAAGTACATCTCGTGCGTGCTCAATGCCGAGAACGGCGACGAGGCGACCATCGCCATCAAGCCGGGCGAGGGCGACAAGAAGATCGCCGTGGTGGGCGGCGGTATTGCCGGCCTGGAGGCCGCGCGCGTGGCGGCCAAGCGCGGCTACGATGTGACCGTCTACGAGGCGAGCGATCATCTGGGCGGCCAGATTGTGCTGGCGGCCGCGCCTCCGCGCAAGGACGAGATCATGCGCTCGGTCGAGTATTACGAGAAGATTCTGCCCGGCCTGGGCGTGAAGGTTGAGCTCAACCATGCCGCTAGCCCCGCGGACCTCAACGCCGCCGATGCCGCGATTGTGGCCGTGGGCGCGCACGACGTGGTCATCCCCGTTCCGGGCGCCGACTCGGAGAAGGTCGTCTCGAGCTGGGACGTGCTGGCCGGCAAGGTGGAGCTTACGGGCCGCGCCGCCGTCATTGGCGGTGGCCTGGTGGGCACCGAGACTGCCGAGTACCTGCTGCAGCACGGCTGCCAGGTGGCGATCGTGGAGATGCTCGACAAGATTGCCGCGGGCGAGTCCGAGACCATTCTGCCGCTGATTATGAGCGACTTTGCCGAGCACAACGTGGAGCAGCACGTGAAGACCCGCCTGACCGCCATTACCGACGAGGGCGTTGAGGCCATTTGCACCACCGAGGACGGCGCCGAGGAGCCGGTGAAGATCGCCTGCGATTACGTGGTGATGGCCGTGGGCTCCAAGGCCAACGCGTTTGACCTGGATGGCGTGACGGTGCCCGTGACTTGCGTGGGCGACTGCTCGGGTGAGCGCACCGCCGACATTGCGAGCGCCATTCGCACGGCGTATCACGCGGCCAACGAGCTGTAGTTGAACATCGCGGCCAGGCGGGGCGGTAGCACGGATCCGTCTCGCCCGGCTGTGTCCCGTCGGGTGTTAACCGGTGCGGGGCCTGCAAGCGCAGCAGGTCCCGCCCTTTTTGTTTTGCTCCGGTGGATGGCAATGCGCGGTAATCATGAGGAGTGAGGACGTCTACTGCCTTGCAGATCACTCAAAAATATTGGGGGAGGGGTTAATAATTATATCCTCTATACCAAAGGACATAAAGAGATGCCAATTTTGTTGACAAGCGAATGACGATTAGCTGCGAGTCAGCTACCAGCGTAAATAATCGATAAAGAAATGTCGTAATTTGGTGCCAAATGCCCAGATAACGCCGCGTCTATTTTAATTAACTGCTTTGAGCAAACAGTAAAATGCTACTATCTAACTTGCACGTAAGAAAGCAGATTAACGGTTAAGGCTAAGAAGTGGCAGGTATGTCGGAAGCAACTAGGACTCGCACGCATGCGCCCGAGGTTAGGCAGCGCGCCGTCGAGATCCTCCAAGAGGGGGTCGGCCATCGCGCCCTCGCCGCGGAGCTTGGCATTCCCCAGGCCACGGCTCGTCAGTGGGCCCGCGCGTATGCCGTGGGCGGTGCCGACGCCGTTCTCAATGCCGGTTCGCATCATCACACCTATTCGTACGACGTAAAGCTCGCTGTGGTTAAGGACCGTCTGGAAAGCGGCTTGACGGTTCGCGAGGCCATGATCAAGCACAAGATTCCCAGCGAGTCTTCGGTCAAGGCTTGGTGCCGTCAGTACCGTGAGGGCGGTGAGTCCGCACTGGTCGATAAGCCGCGCGGTCGCAAGCCGCGCGTTAAAAAGGCGGAATAGCAAACGGGATGGTGCGCCCACAGGGGCGCATTTTTCTTGCCGCGCCAACTTTTTGGACCGGCGCGAGCCTGTCGGGACATCCTCCAAAGTGGCCAATAAACCGCGCGCAGTGGCCCGCGCGCCTGTCGCTGCGATAGGGGAGCGTCGCCTCTCTGCTCCAAAGCAGACGTGCCCTTACCCCGTACGCCTAAAACTCCCCAGTTGACCGAAAACCTGCCGCCGCTGCTCCTCAATTGAGCTATAACGTTAAACAATTGCAGCGTTTTTGCATGGGGGAGTGATGGTATGACGCTACTGTATTTCCTTACCCTGTTTCCGCTGGTACCGGCGCTGGGCATGCTGCTCGCGCGCGGTGACCGCGCCCGCGATGCGGTGGGGCTCATAGGTTCCGGCATTATTATGGCGGTGACAGTTGTAGTCGCCGTCATGTTTTTTGGCACGGGTCCGCAGAGCTTTGAGGTTGCCCCCGGCACCTCGCATGTGCTCTCGATCATCAGCTCCGCCATCGATGTCATCCTGTGCGCCGTCATCCTGTACAACGCGTATAAATATAGGAACGCGCTCACCACGGTGCTCGGCATAGTCCAGCTGGTGGGTTCGCTCGCCTTTGCGGCCATGACGCTGCCCGCGGCCGAAGCCGTCACGGCGACGCCGCTCTACCTGGACTACATGAGCGTGATCATGGTCCTCGCCGTCGGTATCGTCGGCAGCCTTATCTGCGTGTATGCCCTGGGCTACATGAAGGACTTCCAGGCCCACGACGAGCACGAGGCTGCGCTGCGCGGGCAGACCGCGCCCGACCGTCGCCCGCAGTTCCTGGCGCTTATGTTCCTGTTCCTCTCGGCCATGTTCGTCATCGTGACGAGCGACAACCTTGAGTGGCTGTTCTGCGGCTGGGAAATCACCACCGTGTGCTCGTTCCTTATGATTGGCTACACGCGCACGCCCGAGGCCATCAAAAACGCCTTCACCCAGATCATCCTCAACATGCTGGGCGGCATCGCGTTTTTGGTCGGACTCATGTACCTGCACGTTAACGGCATGCCGCTGACCATCTCGGGCATGATCGAGCTTTCCGGCGCCGGCACCGCGCAGTCCGCGCTGCTGGTGATGCCGGTCATCTTGCTATCGCTCGCCGCCCTTACCAAGGCCGCACAGATGCCGTTCCACACTTGGCTGCTTGGCGCCATGGTTGCCCCCACGCCCACGAGCGCCCTGCTGCACTCGTCAACCATGGTCAAAGCCGGCGTGTTCCTGATGGTCAAGCTGAGCCCGCTCTATGCCATCTATCCCGTGACCGGCTTTATGGTCACGAGTGTGGGTGCCATCACGTTTTTGCTCGCTGCCCTCATGGCCATCTCGCAGAGCAACGCCAAGCGTGTGCTCGCGTACTCCACCATTTCCAACTTGGGCCTCATTAGTGCCTGCTTGGGTGTCGGCGCGCCCGAGGCCGTATGGGCGGCCATCTTCCTGATCCTGTTCCACACGGTGGCCAAGTCGCTGCTGTTCCTGTGCGTGGGCACGGCCGAGCATCATATCGGCAGCCGCGATATCGAGGACATGGACGGCATGTTCAGCCGCATGCCGCACCTGACGCGCCTGATGATGCTGGGCATCATGGGCATGTTTGTGGCGCCGTTTGGCATGCTCGTGTCCAAGTGGGGCGCCCTGGTGGCGTTCGCGCAGACCGGCAACGTGCTCATGATCATGGTGCTTGCCTTTGGCTCGGCCGCGACGTTCTTCTTCTGGGGCAAGTGGCTTGCCAAGCTTTCGGGCGTCGACCCCACGGCTCAAAACGTTGAGGTCAATGTCCATAAGACCGAATGGATGGCCCTCAACACCATCGCCGCGCTGCTTATTCTGTGCTGCGTGGCGTTCCCGGTTATCTCGAGCGGTCTGGTGTCGCCTTACTTGGCCATGGTGTTTGGCCGCGTGCCGTACGTTATTGGCAAGGACGCCATGTATCTGATGGTGGTTATCGTGGCTTTTATTGCCGTGGTGTTGCTGACTTCATTCCGCGTGAGCAACAAACCGCATGTAAACGTATATCTTTCGGGTGTGGGAACCGACAAATATCGCCATTTCCGCGGCTCGATGGGACACGAGGTAAAGGCCGAAAAGCGCAATTGGTACTCGGAGGACGCCCTTGGCGAGAAGCGTATTGGCCCCGCGGGTAGCGTCGTGTGCTGCAGCATTATCTTGTTTGCGCTGCTGTGTTGCGCATGGATTGGGCCCGAGAGACTTGCCATGAGTGCGCCCTCGGTGCTGCGCGGCAAGTATTTTGAAGGTTCGGGCGTCGTGGGCATTTTTATTGGCACCGTGGCATTTGCCTTGCTGGCGCCGCTTGTGGGCGGCCTGATCGACGGCGTTGACCGCAAACTTTCGGCCCGCATGCAGGGCCGTGTGGGCCCGCGCCTGCTGCAGCCTTTCTACGACGTTTCCAAGCTGCTGCGCAAAGCCCCCGCCAGCGTAAACACCATGGACGATACCTACATGGCGTGCGCGCTCATCTTCACCGTCGTGGGCGGCGGCATCTTTGTGTCGGGTTCCAACACGCTGCTGTGCGCCTTTATGGTTACGCTCGCCGCGATCTTTGTGGTGCTGGCGTCCGCCTCGACGCAAAGTCCGTTTGCCCAGGTTGGCGCCGATCGTGAGTTGCTGCAGGTTATGAGTTACGAGCCCGCCGTTCTGCTGATGAGCGTGGGCCTGTACCTTGCCACCGACAGCTTCGATTCCATTGCCGTGACGGGGCAGTCGGCCCCCATCATCGTGTACAGCGCGCCCATTTTCCTCGCGCTGCTCGCGGTGCTTACCATCAAGCTGCGCAAGTCGCCGTTCGATCTTTCGTACTCGCATCACGCGCATCAGGAGATCGTCCAGGGCGTCGCCACCGAGATGAGCGGCGGCACGCTGGCCAAGATGACCCTTATGCACTGGTGCGAGACCGTGCTGTTTTTGATGTGGGTGGGCATGTTCTTTGTTTGGGACAACCCGGTGAGCTGGGTGGTCGCCCTGGTCGTGATGGCTGCGACGTATTTTGTCGAGGTACTGATCGACAACACCTTCGCACGCAGCACCTGGCGCAGCTGCTTTAAGCTCGGATGGGGTGTGGCGCTGGTGTTTGGCCTGCTCAACCTTATGCCCATCCTCGTCGACGTGTTTATTTAGGAGGCGGCATCCATGGATCATAAAATGTCGCGCTCGCCGTGGGTTATTCATTACGACGGCTCGAGCTGCAACGGATGCGATATCGAGGTGCTGGCCTCGCTCACGCCGCTGTTCGATGCGGAGCGGTTTGGCGTGGTCAACACCGGCAACCCCAAGCATGCAGATATCTTTTTGGTGACGGGGTCGGTCAATGCCCAGAACCTGCCCGTCGTGCGCCAGATCTACAACCAGATGCTCGAGCCCAAGTGCGTGGTGGCCTGCGGTATCTGCGCGTGTTCGGGCGGCGTGTTCCGCGATGCGTACAACGTGATCGGTGGCGTGGACCGCGCGATTCCCGTGGACGTGTACGCGCCCGGGTGCGCCATTCGTCCCGAGACGGTGATCGATGCCATCGTGGAGGCGTGCGGCATCCTGGATCAGAAGGAAGCCGTGATGCGCGCCGGCGGCGACCCGCTCACCGTGGGCGGTGCCGCAACCTGGGACGGTGGCGTTGAGCTGGGCGAGGACGGGTTCGTGGCTGCTGCGGGGGCCGGGGTCGGTGTCGACGCAGGCGCGGCTGACGGTGCGCCCGTCGCTGCAAAGGAGGCCGAGTAATGCAAAAGGCAATCTATACCACCGTCGGAATCGACGAGCTGTTGCCGCATGTGCAGGCGCTCAAGGGCTTCGGTGCCCGCTTTGTGCAGATGCACGCCGAGCGCTGTGTGGACGACGGATCGTATCGCCTGGTCTATACGTTTATCAACGTTCGTGCTGCTCGGGAGCATATCGCGCAGGACGGCAACTATGCGATTGAGAATCTGATGGTCGAGGGTATCGACCAGTACCAGGAGATTCCGTCCATCAGCTCGTACTATCCGGCGGTATTCCCGTTTGAAAACGAAGCGCATGACCTATTTGGTCTTGCCATCACCGACATGCAGGTCGACTTCAACGGCTTTTTCTACCAGGTCTCGACTGCCGAGCCCATGAGCGTTATCACGCCCGAGGTGAAGGCCGCGCGCGAGAAAGCCATGAAGGTCCGTGCCGCCGCCGAGGCCAAGGCGCGCAAGGCCGCCGCCGAGAAGGCTGCCGCTGCCGCGGCCGCTGCGGGGGAGGGTACTGCGGGTGCTACTGTCGCTCAGTCCGCTGCGGCTGCCGGCTCCGATGCTCAGCACGATGAAGCTGCCGCCAAGGCCGCGCTCAAAGCCGCCGAGCTGGAAGCAAAGCTCGCCGCCATGGATCCCGAGAAAGCGGCCAAGGTCCGCGCGGCGCTTGCCGCCAAGGCCGCCCGCGACAAGCAGAAAAAGGAGGCGTAAGGTCCATGGCACATCGCTCCGTTATTCCGTTTGGCCCGCAGCACCCGGTGCTGCCCGAGCCGCTTCATCTGGACCTGGTGATCGAGGACGACCGCGTTATCGAGGCAATTCCGCAGATCGGCTTTGTGCACCGCGGACTCGAGAAGCTTACCGAAAAGCGCGATATGCATCAGTTTGGCTACATCGCCGAGCGCATCTGCGGTATCTGCGCCGTGGGCCATAGCTGCGGCTATGCCAGCGCCTGCGAGCGCATGCTCGACATCGAGGTGCCCGGCCGCGTGCAGTATATCCGCACCATTTTGCACGAGCTTTCGCGCATTCACTCGCACCTGCTGTGGCTGGGCCTGCTCGCCGATGCCTTTGGCTTCGAGGCGCTGTTCTATCGCTCGTGGACGCTGCGCGAGCAGATTCTCAAGATTTTTGAGAGCACCTGCGGCGGCCGTGTGATCCTTTCGATTAACGAGATCGGCGGCCTTAAGCACGATATCGAGGACTCCGAGCTGGCAGGCATTGTCCAGACGCTCGATGCCATGCGTCCCGACTACGAGGCCCTGGTGCATACGTTTTTGGACGACAATAGCTGCGGCGAGCGCTTGCATGGCGTGGGCGTGATTAGCAAGAAGGAAGCGCTGGAGCTTTCGATGGTCGGCCCGTTCGGTCGTGCCTCGGGCGTGGACTACGACGTGCGCATGTTTGGCGACGGCGCCTATGCGGATCTGGCCGCGTTTGAACCTATCGTGGCGACCGATGGCGACTGCTATGCCCGCTGCCAGGTGCGTTGCGCCGAGGTCACGCAGGCCATGGACATCATCAAGGAGCTTGTGGGCAAGATTCCGCACGACGGAATCGGCGGGCGCACCAAGCTCACGCCGGCCGACGGCGCGCTCGGCGAGGTTGTGATTGAGCAGCCGCGCGGCGAGGCGTATTACTATGTGCGCGGTAACGGCACCAAGAACTTGGACCGCTTCCGCGTGCGGACGCCGACGTCGCAAAACCTGGCGGGTCTGACGCATGCGCTGCAGGGCGTGCTTCTTGCCAACGTGCCCATGATTATCCTGACCATCGATCCCTGCATTAGCTGCACGGAAAGGTAGGCGCGGCATGAGTTTGCTGACATTTGCCAAGACGGCCTTGGGTTCTATGGTCAAGCGGCCGGTCACGGTGTGCTATCCGCAGGAGAAGCTCGCGGCGCCCGAGCGACTGCGCGGGCATATCGTCAATGACATGGACGTGTGCATCTGCTGCGGCATGTGCGCGCGGCGTTGCCCGGCGGGCGCGCTCGCGGTCGATCGCAAAGGCGGCACCTGGTCGATCGACCCGTACGCCTGCGTGGTGTGCGGCGAGTGCATCGAGAGCTGCCCCAAGCACTGTCTGAGCATGGACACCGCCCGCACTCCAGTTGCGGCGAACAAGACTCCCACGGTAGAAACCAAACCGGAATAACTCTGGACTGGGGCTGGTATAGCGTTGGGATAGGGCCGGTGGGGCAAAATTGCCCCACCGGCCCCGCGCTTAAACGCGCGGTTGTACCGCCACGAACAAAACCATGCCGGATTACGGGGCTGGATAGCGAACCTCCGACCATATAGAAAACCGCAAAAACAAAACCGCAGGTAGATAGCCTGCCGTTTTCCAAAAAATGAAGGTATGGATGAGGGTCCCGACTTTAGCCCCGTAATCCGGCATAGTTTTGAAATAGCATTAAATCGGTAGCAGCTATTTTTCTTTGCCGGGGCGGTCGGTCTTCGGGCAATTACCCCCGCAGGTAGGCGATGGCGATCTGCGTGCGGTTGCGCAGGCCCATTTTGGCAAGGATCGAGCTGATGTGGTTGCGCACTGTGCCTTCGCCCATATAAGCGGTGGCGGCAATCTCCTTGTTGTCGAGGCCGCGGGCGATGAGCTCGGCGACTTCGAACTCGCGGTCGGTCAGGCTGACAAAGGCCGCGGGCCGGCGGGTCGCGCCGGCCTCGACGTCCGCCCCATCAAAGTTGATATCCTCGATCGCCTTACCTTCGAGTACGCGTTTGCCATCCATGACCTGCGCTAACGCTGGCGGAATGGCGGCGACATCGGTTTTGATCAGGTAGCCGCGGGCACCCAGTTTGAGCGCCGACACAATGTACTCGTCATCCGGGAATGTCGTCAGAAACACCACGCGCGCCGCAGGGTCGCGCTCGAGGATCTCGCGTGCCGCCGATAGGCCGTCGCGTCCTGGCATCTGAATGTCGAGCAGCGCGATGTCGGGTGAGTACTCGGTGTAGAGCGCCACCGTATCGTTGCCGTTGGCGCCGGTACCCACCACCTCGATCTGCGGCTGGGCGCCCAGGATAATCTTGAGCGAATCGACCACCAAGCGGTCGTCGTCGACAACGATGAGCCTCATCGGTCCTCATCTCCTTGCTGTTTGGGAACGGTGGCAAACACGCGCCAGCCGCCGACGCCGGCGCGCGGACCGGCGGTGAAGGTACCGCCAAGCGCCTCGATGCGCTCGCGCATGGAGGCGAGCCCCATGCCCTCCGCGGCGCCACGGCCGATTGCTTGGACCCCGCCCACGCCATCGTCGGTAACGATGAGCTGGTAAAACGACGGATGCTCCATGCACCGTACGGTGGCAGTATGGGCGCAAGCGTGGCGCATGGTGTTGGAGAGCGCCTCGCGCAGGACCGCCGCAAAGCAGTTCGCGACGTTTGCGGGCGCATGTTCGGTCATAACTTCAAGCTCAATCTGCGGGCCGCCGTCCGAGCGCGCGCCTTCAACAATGCGTTCGAGCTGCACGGAAAGGTCGACGGCGTTGTCGTTGAGCGCGTGGACGCTGGTGCGCACAAGCTGGAGCGCCTCGTCAACCGTGCGTTTGACGTCGGCGAAATCGACGGCGACGCCGGGCTCGTCGGCGTGGATCACGCGCAGGGCTTCGGCTTGTAGCGAGGCACGCGTGAGCTGGTGTCCGACGTTATCGTGGATTTCGCGCGCGATGCGGGCGCGTTCGGCGAGTGTCGCGAGCTCGACTTCGTAGTCCTGGCGGTCGGCAAGATCGCGGTTGCGCGCCTCCAGCGCCAGAGCTCGTTCTTGCAGCTCGTCGCGGATACGGCGCATGCGCTGCTGTTCGCGCTCCAACTGGGCGGTACGTAGCGATAACAAGGTGGCGGCAACCGAAAGGATGGTGGTCAGCAGGAGCGTTCGGGCGGTGAGCTCGTCGGCGCGAAGGTCCGCGACAAGCGCAAAGGTAAAGACGGAGCCAATGCTCAGTGCGATCCAGGCGTGCTCGCGGCGCACGCGTCGCGCGATGTCATAGAGGGCGAGAGGCGCAAACGGCACAAACGGCGGCACGAAGACAGCCGCGATGATGTAAGCGTAACTCGCGGCCTCGCTTACGCGGCGCGTGCGTTCCCCCTGTGCGACCTCGGCCAGCGAGGTGGCAATAATGCCAAGGCAAAACGCCGCGACCAGGCGAGCGTCCACAGCAAGACCCATGGCGGCCGCAATACAGCACGCCAGCACGATCGATTTGTCGAAAAGCCTGTTCATACGGGTATTGTACGCGAAGCCGCGCGTGGTGGAGGGACCGCCTGCGCAACTGTGACATTCCTCCCACGCGGCAAAGCGGCGTCGATCGCTCGCGCGAGCGGGGGTTTTCACCTCTGCCCCCTCGCACTCGTGACAAAGCTCACTGGCGCGCGCCGGCGGCTCCTGCGATGATGCAATCGTACCGGGCTGCAATCAACAGAAGGGCCGCCTCATGACAGACATCGTCCACGTCGAAAACCTCGTCAAGCGCTACGACGATCTTATCGCGCTCGACCACTTTAACCTGAGCATCGCCCCCGGCGAGATCTTTGGCCTGCTCGGACCCAACGGCTCGGGCAAGACCACGTCCATCAACTGTATTCTGCAGCTGCTCGCTTACGACAAGGGCACCATCGAGCTGTTCGGCGAGCCCATGACACCCGCCCGCTACGACCTCAAGCGCCGCATCGGCGTGGTGCCGCAGCAGGTGGCGGTATTCGACGAGCTCACGGTGCGCGAGAACATCGACTATTTCTGCAGCCTCTACGTCAACGACCGCAAGCGCCGCCGCGCGCTGGTGGACGAGGCGATCGACTTTGTCGGGCTGGGCGACTTTACCAAGTTCCGCCCCGGCAAGCTCTCGGGTGGCCTGGCGCGTCGCCTCAACATCGCCTGCGGTATCGCGCACAAGCCCGAGCTCATCTTTTTTGACGAGCCCACGGTGGCGGTCGACCCGCAGAGCCGCAACGCCATCCTGGAGGGCATCTGCCGCCTGCGCGACGAGGGCGCCACGGTGGCGTATACCAGCCATTACATGGAGGAAGTCGAGCAGATCTGCAGCCGCATCATGATCATGGACGGTGGGCGCGTGCTGGCACAGGGCACCAACGACGAGCTCAAGCGCATGATCCAGATGGGCGAGCGCGTGACCGTCGAGGTCGGCGCCGTCGAGCCCGTCACGGTCAAGCGGCTGCGCGCCCTCGAGCACGTGCTCAGCGTCGAGCTGTCCGGCGGCGAGCTCGTCTGCACCTGCGAGGCGAGCCCACACAATCTGGTTGACATCCTCGACACGCTGCGCGCCGCCGACGTGGCACTCGGCCGCGTGTGGAGCGAGCCGCCGACCCTCAACGACGTGTTTCTTGAGATCACCGGCCGCGAGCTGCGCGACTAGGGGGCGGCCATGTTCAACACCATTATCATTACGGTCAAGACGCTGCTGCGCCGGCCGAGCACGTGGGTTTGGGGCGCGATCTTTCCCATTGCGCTTTCAACGATGTTCATGTTTATGTTTGCGAACCTGAGCTCCGACGGCAAGGTCGACCCGGTGCCGGTAGCCGTCGTGGCTGACGAGGCCTGGGACGCCTCGACCTTTAAGGACGTGGCGACGTCGCTTGCCAAGGAAGGCGACGACCAGCTGCTCGAGATCCACGAGTGCGACGATGCAGCCGATGCGAACCGTGCGCTTAAGGCCGGCGAGGTCGCGGGCATCTATACGGTCGACGACGCGGGCACGCCCAACCTCACGCTGCTTTCGAGCTATGACAACTCGCGTGCGTCGTCGGTGCTCACCGACCGCAGCATTTTGGAGACGGTGGCAAGCTCGTATACGCAAAATGCCGAGCTCATGTCCCAGATTGCCCAGGACAACCCGGCGGCGCTCGCCGACCCGGAGGCGGTTGCGCGCGCCCTGTCGCTCGAGGGTGGCACCCGCCGCGTAAGCCTGACACGCACCACGCCCGATGGCACGGTCATTTACTACTACGCGCTCTTTGGCCTGGTCGCGATGATGTCTGCCGAGTTTGCCGCCTTGAGCGTCGTCGATCTGCAGCCCAATCTGTCGGGCCTTGGTGCGCGTCGCTGCGTGGGCGGTCTTTCCAAGACGACGTCGCTGGCCGGCATTTTTGTCGGCTCGTGGCTGGTCTCCTTTGCCTCGATGGCAATCGCGATCGGCTACGTGCGCCTGGTCGTGGGCGTCGACTTTGGCGGGCGCGAGGGGCTGTGTCTGGTGGGCGGTGCCGCCTCCGCGCTTGCCGCCACGGGCCTGGGACTCTTTGTGGGCACGCTTCCCGTTAAGGGCGGCAAGGCGTCCAAGTCCGGCATCCTTACGGGCTTTGCCACCACGTGCGCTTTGTTCGCCGGGCTCTACGGTGAACCGGCGATGGCGCTTGCCGATGACGTTGCCCGCGCCTGCCCGGCCGAATGCTGGCTCAACCCCGTCAAGCTCATCTGCGACATGTTCAACCGCCTGTATTTCTTTGAGGACTTGGGCCCCTTTGCCGTTCGCGCCGGCGCGCTGGTCCTTATGGCGCTGCTGTTCGTTGCCGCCGCCACGCTGATCTTTGGAAGGAGCCGCTATGAGCACCTTTAAGACCGCGCTTCGCATGGCGCTGGCGCACCCGTTCTACCTGCTCATCTACACGGTGTTCATCTCACTGATGGGCGTATTCATCGCGGCATCGGTGAGCTGGAACTCGTCGCAGCTTACCGAGTACAAGCCCTACGACACCAACGTGATCGTGGTCGACCGCGACGACAGCGACCTTTCGCGTGCGCTTACCAAGCATCTGGGTTCGCGTTTTGAGCTGGTCACGGGCATCGGCGACGATACATACGATCTTGCGGACGCGCTCTCCAAGAGCAATAGCGCCAAGGGTAGCGCCGACTGCGTGTTCTTTATCCCGGAGGGGTTTGAGGGTGACCTTGTTGCAGCCGCCCGCGCGGGGGAGTCTCTGCCCAAGCTCGATGTGACCTACGGCGCCGGTACCATGGCGGCAGCGCTTTCGTCTGCCGAGGCCTCGCGCTGGATCTCGCTCGCGGGCGCTGCGGCCGCACTTGAGCCCGCCGCCTCTAACGGTAGCGTCGCCAAGGCTGCCGAGCATGCGGCCGCGAAGCGCGCCAAGGTCGAGATCGAGCAGGTCAAGGTTGACTCGACAGCCGCCGCCACGCTCGAGTCGTATTTCAACTTTGGCGCGTACGCGATTATCTCGTCGGTCATCGTGTCGGTGGGATTGGTGTTCTCGGGCATGAACGAGCCCGAGCGCGTGCGCCGCATGGATGCCGGCCCGGTCTCCGAGCGCCAGCGTTCGCTCGCCGTGTTTGCGGCCGCTGCCGTGCTCACCGTCTGCATTTGGCTCGTGTCGAGCATGATGGGCGTCGTGGGCTTTGCCGGCGCGGTTGCCGAAGTCGGCGTGGGCCGTGTGTGCCTGGCGCTGGCGGCGACGTTTGCCCTGGCGTGCACGCCGCTGGCCGTTGGCTTTGCGCTTTCGAGCCTGGGTGCGCGCGAGGAGTTGCTCAACGGCGTGGGCAACCTGCTCGGCATGCTCATGACGTTTTTGGGCGGCGCCTGGATGCCCCTGTCGCTGATGGGCCCGGCCGTGCAGACGGTGGCGCATTTTGTGCCGACATATTGGGTGAACGACGCGATCAGCAAGGCACTTGCCTCGGATTTGACGTCCGCCGTGCTGGGGGACATCGCCTGCGACCTGGGCGTCACGGCACTCTTCGCCGTGGCCATCGCCGCCGTAGGCCTCGCCCTCGCACGCACCAAATCCCGCGCCTAGCCACCTAGTCATTGGGTACTCATTGGGGACAGACTTAAATGAGTGGTTTCAGTCATTTAAGTCTGTCCCCAATGAGTACCCAATGACTGGTTTGGAAAAAATCGCGCACGTCGCTTAAAAATAGTTCGCCCAGGTTTACTATTACCCTAGAAAAGTAGCAGAAGGCTAACAACGGGGGATAGCATGGCAACGCGGGAAGCCTATGTCCAGGTCAAAGGGCTCAAGAAACACTACGGCGACGGTGACGCGCGTCTGACGGTACTCGATGGCATCGACACGTCCATCAACCGCGGAGAGGTCTGCGTCATGCTGGGGCCTTCGGGCTCGGGCAAGTCGACATTTCTTAATCTGATCGGCGGCCTGGAGGATGCCGACGCCGGCTCTATTCTGGTGGACGGCTGCGACCTCACGGTGCTCAAGCCTGCCGACCTGGGCGAGTATCGCCGCCGCGAGCTGGGCTTTGTCTTTCAGTTCTACAACCTGGTGCCCGACCTCACCATCAAGGAAAACATCGAGGTCACGGCACACCTGTCCAAAAAGCCGCTCAACATTGACGACCTGCTGCGTTCGCTGGGTCTCTACGAGCACCGCAACAAGTTCCCGCGCCAGGTCTCGGGCGGCCAGCAGCAGCGCTGTGCCATCGGCCGCGCGCTCGTCAAAAACCCGGGCCTGCTGCTGTGCGACGAGCCCACGGGCGCGCTTGACTACAAGACGTCCAAGGAAATCTTGCAGCTCATGGAAGACGTCAACCGCGAGTACGGCTGCACCGTCATTATCGTCACCCACAACGCTGCCATCGCCCGCATGGCCAATCGCGTGCTGCGCCTGCGCGACGGGCGCATCGTCGAGGATGAGCTCAACGAGTCGCCCGTCGCAGCCGCCGAGCTCGATTGGTAGGCGGCGCCATGACACCTCTCGCAAAACGTCTCCCGCGCGAGCTGCGCCGCAATATCGGTAAGTACCTGGGCATCTTTTTGCTTATGTGCGGAAGCATTGCCCTTACATCGGGCTTTTTGCTTGCGGCGCATTCCATCGGCTGCCTTATCGACGACATGCGCGATGCGTACACGATTGAGGACGGCCGCGTGACCACCTCCTTCGAGGCCACCAAAGACCAGCTCAAGGCAGCCGAGGACGCGACAGACGACGTCGGCGGCGTCACGCTCTACAAGAATTTCTCCATCGACGCCATCATCAAAAAGACCGCCGGCGACGACGGCACCAAGCGCACGCTGCGCACCTATGCGCACCGCACCAAGGTCGATATCGCGTCCTACTGTGAGGGCAGGGAACCCAAGGCGGACGACGAGGTGGCCATCGACCGTGTCTTTGCCACCAATAACAACCTGTCCGTGGGCGATAAAGTCGAGCTCGAGGGTCGCACCTACACCATCTGCGGCATCATGACCCAGCCCGATAGCCAGGCGCTGTTCCTCAACAATTCGGACTTTACGGTGAACACCATCACCTATGGCGTGGCCGAGGTCACCGACGCCGGCTTTGCCGCGCTCGAGGATGCCGGCGGCGCGCCTGCCTACACCTACTCCTTTACCTTTACCGACCGCGACCTCTCTACTGCGGATCGCATCGATGCGGAGCAGGATATGGTCGAGGCGCTGACCGATGTCGATGCGCGCGTGGACGATCTGATCGATGCCGATTCCAATCAGGGCATTGGCTATGCGCGCGACGACGTGGACGGCGACTCCATGATGTGGACGACGTTGCTCGACATCATCATCGTGATCATGGCGTTTGTCTTTGTGGTCCTTACCGACGCCACCATCGAGGAGGAGAGTGCCATCATCGGCACGCTGCTCGCCAGCGGTTATCGCCGTCGGGAGATCGTCCTGCACTACCTGGCACTTCCCGCCATCGTGGGCGTGGTCGCGGCGCTTTTGGGCACTGCGCTCGGCGTTGTGTTCTTTACCGAGCCCATGCGCAGCCTCTATTACGGTTCGTACAGCCTGCCGCCCTTCCAGGTGTATTGGAGCTGGGAGATCTTTGTGAAGTGCGCCGTGGTTCCTGCCGCCGCGCTCATTCTCATCACGCTGGTGGGCCTGCTTCGCAAAATGGGCAAGACGCCGTTGCAGTTCCTTCGTCACGAGGCGAGCGGTAAATCGGGTACCAAGCGTGGCCTGCAGCTGCCGGAGCGAATGGGCTTTGTCTCGCGCTTCCGCCTGCGTATCTTCCTGCGCAACCTGGGCAACTTCGCCACGCTCTTCGTGGGCATTGCGTTCGCCTCGCTGCTGCTGCTCTTTGGCCTGGCGATTCTGCCCACGATGACGCACTACGCGGACAACCTCGAGACGAGCCTGGTCGCCGAGCACCAGTACACGCTCAAGGCTCCGCTGGAGCTCGAGGGCACCGCCGAGGTGCGCGAGCAGTGGTCGGCACTCGAGCGCTTGCAGTCGGTTGACGGCGCGCTGCTTTCCGCCGCTCAGGATGCCGATGACGAGCTTGACGACGCGGCCGATGCGGCGCAGGCGGCAGCCGATGCCGCGACCGCATCTCCGTCTGCCGAGAGCCTGACCGCGGCGCAGGATGCGCTTGCCAAGGTCCAGGACAAGAAGGATGCGCTTTATGCGCGCCTCGATGACCTTGCCGATGCCCTCGGCTGCAACCGCGACGAGGCTATCGACCTGATCGACAAGGCCTCTAAGATTGACGCTGACAACGACGATATCCACCCGGTCAATACGATCGACAATGGTGCAAGCGCAATCGCGCAGGCCGAGAAATACGCCGTCTACCAGCTGCAATACGACCGCGGCGATGGAAATGGCGAGGAGACGATTTCCGTCTACGGCATTTCATCCGACTCGCGCTATTGGAAAGACCTCAACGTCGGCGACGGACGCGTCGTCTTTGGCGGTGGCTTGCTCGACAAGTTCGGCTGGAGCGAGGGCCAGAAGGTCACGCTCAGCGACAAGTACGAGGGCGAGCATTATTCCTTTGAGTACGCGGGCAAGGACTGTGCCTGGGGCTCCAAGTCGGATATGAATGTCTATATGAGCATCGACGACTTTAACGAGCTGTTCGACAACGACGCCACCTACTTTAACGGCTATGCGAGCAACAAGAAGCTCGACCTCGATGCTCGTTACTTTGCCGGCGACACCACGCCCGACGACATGCGCGCCGTGGGCGACCAGTTCATCGGCATGATGAGCAAAATGATCGGCATGATGGTTGGACTTGCGGTGTTCATCTTCCTGCTGTTTATGTACCTGCTGACCAAGGCTGTGATCGACCACAGCGCCCGTTCGATTAGCTACATGAAGGTCTTTGGCTATCGCGAGAGCGAGATCTCGCATTTGTACATCCGCTCGATCACGCTGTGCGTGGTGGCGTCGCTCGTGCTGAGCCTGCCGGTCATTATTGGCTCGCTCACGGCCATCTTCCGTTCGATGCTGCTCGCCTATAACGGCAATATCGAGATCTATGTGCCCGCTTGGTCCATGGCGGCGTGCGTAGGAATCGGCTTTGCGACCTACCTGGTCGTGGCGCTGCTGCACACGCGTTCTATCAAACGTGTGGGCCTGGCCGAGGCGCTCAAAGTCCAAGAGTAGTCATTTAAGAACGTCCCCAATGACTAGGTTCCGTACTTGACTTTAACTCTGCTTTAACTGGTACCATCCTCTATGTCTGTAACGCCATATAGACCGAGGGGATATATCTATGACCGCAACTGCACCCGCAGCACCCGCTAAGGTGTACTTCACCAACCTGCGCACGCATGCTCGCGAGAGCCAGCTCGACAAGCTCAAGCGCCTCATACGTCACGCCGGTATTGAGCAGATCGACTTTGAGAACAAGTTCGTCGCCATCAAGATTCACTTTGGCGAGCTGGGCAACCTGAGCTTTTTGCGCCCCAACTACGCCCGCGCCGTCGCGGACGTGGTGAAGGAGCTGGGCGGCAAGCCCTTCCTCACCGACTGCAATACGCTCTATGTCGGTAGCCGCAAAAACGCGCTCGAGCACATCGACACTGCCTACCAGAACGGCTTTACCCCGTATGCCACGGGTTGCCAGATTATCATCGCCGACGGCCTCAAGGGTACCGACGAGGCGCTCGTCCCGGTCGAGGGCGGCGAGTACGTGCGCGAGGCCAAGATCGGTCAGGCGCTCATGGATGCCGATATTGTGATCAGCCTTACCCACTTTAAGGGTCATGAGCAGGCCGGCTTTGGCGGCGCCATGAAGAACCTGGGCATGGGCGGCGGCAGTCGCGCCGGCAAGATGGAGCAGCATGCCGCCGGCAAGCCGAACGTCGCGACCGAGCACTGCGTTGGCTGCCGTGCCTGCGAAAAGATCTGCGCGCACAACGCCATCTCGTTTGACGATACCCGCGAGCGCGAGCTTGCCAACGGCAACACTCGCACGGTGCACGTGGCTGCCATCGACCACGATCGCTGCGTGGGCTGCGGACGCTGCATTGCGGCATGCAACCAGGACGCCATCAAGCCCGGCTATGAGGCCGCGGCCGACGTGCTCAACTGTAAGATCGCCGAGTACACCAAAGCCGTTGTCCAGGATCGTCCCAGCTTCCACATTTCGCTGGCTATGGATATCAGCCCCAACTGCGATTGCCATCCCGAAAACGACACACCTATCGTCAACGATATCGGCATGTTCGCGAGCTTCGACCCGGTCGCCATCGACCAGGCCTGCGCCGACGCCGTCATGGCGTCCGAGCCGCTGCCCAACACCGAGCTTACCGATAGCGCGGCCAAGATGGAGCACAACCACGAGCATCTGGAGGGCGAGCAGGCCAAGGATCCCTTCTGCATCACGCATCCCGACACCGACTGGCGCGTGTGCATCGCGCATGCCGAGAAGATCGGCCTGGGCACGAGCGAGTACGAGCTCATCGAGGTCAAGTAGCGTCGTCCTATTGGACAAACCAAGCGCCTTTGTGGCGTTAGTTGAGTAAAAGCCGCCCACGAGCACAACGCTCGCGGGCGGCTTTTTGGAAGTGCGGCGAAAAATCGAACCCCGCCGACCACAAACCGTTTTTTGGCAACAAAACCCCAGACGTTGCTTTTTGCCTAAAAATTCTTGTCGAGGAAGTTGTCGACCGTGTCCCAGTAGAGTTCGGGGTCGACCTGCGCGCTCTTGGCGTGGGTGGCGCCATGGATGGTGAGCTTTTGCTTGACCTTGCTGGCGCACGCGTCGTAGTTTTGGTCGAGCATATCGTACGGCACAAAAGTGTCTTGGTCGCCGTGGATAAACAGCATGGGAACCGTCGCGTGTTTGAGTTGCTCCACACTGCTCGCCTTATGAAAGTCGTAGCCCGCGCGCACGTTGCACACCAAGTTTGCTACATCGAGCAAGGGAAAGCTGGGCAGGCCGAACACGTCCTTGAGCTGCAGAGAAAACTCGTCCCAAACACTTGTATAACCGCAGTCCTCGATAATGCATTTCACGTTTGCGGGCAGAGATTCCCCCGCGACGTTCATGGCAGTTGCCGCACCCATCGACTCGCCAAAGACCAGGATGCGCGCCTCGGGGTCAGCCTGAACGATTTGCTCGATCCATGCGACGATGTCGAGGCGCTCGGGCCAGCCCATGCCGATATAGTCGCCGCCGGAGCGCTCGTGGGCGCGTGCGGCGGGTGCGAGTACGTTCATGCCGCGGTCGTGGAATCGCTTGACGTATCGGGCCATACCGATGGGCTCGTTGGTATATCCATGCAGGCAGACGGCGTAATCGTGTGCGCTCTCCGACGCAGCAAAATACCAGGCGGCAAGCTCGGTCCCGTCGTTCGCGGTGAGGCTGCTGCTCTCGCGGTTTTCCTTAAACCACGCCCGTGCCTCGCCCTCCTCGGCGTCCATCTGCTCGCCCTTTTCGGCGTCCTTGCCATCCTGCATCATCTTCATGGTGTACGGCGCTTGGGGGTTCAGGGCAAAGTCAAACAAAAAGTTGCCGGCAAACCCCAGCAGCGCGACAACGAGCACCAGCGCAACGACGCCGGCTATCTTGAGCTTTCGATGGGAACGTGCGTTTTGAGACATAAGAAGCTTTCCTATAAGATGTTAATACATCAACATTTAATGCAAGCGCATTATGGACGTTCGCCGTTGATGCGTCAACAGGCAAAGAATGGGTAAACAAAGGGTCACGTATGGTGCAAATTTCGCACGTACCCAGACGCTTTGATATAGTGTTGAGAACTCTTTACGTTGGAGGATGTAACCGGCATGTCCGATTCGAGCGACAGTTCTAAGCCGCGACCCAAGACCGCGGCCGTTCCACACTACACCATGGGCGAGGAGATCATGAACTCCGTCACCCATGGTGTTGGCTGCCTGCTGGGTATCGCGGGCCTGGTGCTCCTGATCGTATTCGCCGCCCTGCGCGGCGGAGGCCCGGCCCACATGGCCGCGGCGATCGTCTATGGCGTAAGCATTATCCTTGAATACTTGGCCTCCACGCTTTACCACGCGATTCAGCCCGCGGGTGCCAAGCGCGTATTCCGCATCATCGACCATAGCTGCATCTACCTGCTCATTGCGGGCAGCTATACGCCGTTTTGCCTCATTACACTGGCAAACGACGGCGGCGCTGTGCTGTTCTTTGCCGTATGGGCCATCGCCATTATCGGCATCGCCCTCGAGTGCTTTATGCGCGAGCGTCAACCGCACTGGGTAAGCGGCCTGGTCTACCTGCTGATGGGCTGGCTCGTCGTCTTTAAGCTGCCCGAACTTGTGGCACTGCTCAGCCCCGTGGCACTTGCCCTGCTCGCCGTCGGCGGCGTGTGCTACACCGCGGGCGTGCCGTTCTATATCGCCAAAAACGTGCGCTATCTTCACAGCGTGTTTCACCTGTGGGTGCTCGCCGGCAGCATCTTCCAGTTCATGGCGGTGATTCTCTTCGTAATCTAGCGACCACGCCTGCGCACCCGCGTCCTTGTTTGGGCGCCGGTGCAATTGCCGTATCCGCCGTCAACGTTTTAATCCGACGTCCCGAATCTTGGAGGTTCGAGAAACTCCCGATGGACATAACCATCTCCCTTATCACCACCCTCGTTTTGACCCTCATCAACGGCTACTTCTCTATGTCCGAGATGGCGCTCACCACGGCCAAGCGCGCCGTGCTGGAGCACGAGGCCGAGGAGGGCGACAAGCGCGCCGAGCGCGCCATTAAGCTGGCTGCCGACTCCGACCAGCTGCTGGCCACCATCCAGGTTGCCATCACACTCGTGGGCTTTGCCTCGTCCGCCGTCGCCTCGACGAGCCTGTCCGACCCACTCGCCGCTTGGCTCACGAGCTTTGGCATCGCGCCGCTCTCCGCCATCGCGCGCGGCCTGGCGCCGGTCATCATCACCGTCGCGGTCGCCTTCGTGTCCATCGTGATTGGCGAGCTTGTGCCCAAGCGCATTGGTCTGGCCAATGCCGAAGGCGTGTCCAAGCAGGTCGTGGGGCCGCTTTCCGTGTTCCAAAAGATCGCCCGTCCGCTCGTGTGGCTGACCGGCGCCTGCTCCGATGGTCTGGCTCGCATCCTGCGCATCAAGAGCGCCGACGACCGTCAGAACGTCTCGGAAGAAGAGATCAAGTACATGGTCTCGGAGCAGGACGACCTGCTCGACGAGGAAAAGCGCATGATCCACGAGATCTTCGACCTGGGCGACACCGTTGCCCGCGAGGTCATGGTGCCGCGCGTGGACACCACCATGTGCGAGGACGACGAGACGGTCGCCGACGTGCTGTCCACCATGCGCCAGACCGGCTTTAGCCGCATCCCTGTCTATCACGAGGATCCCGACAACGTCGCCGGCATCGCGCACATCAAGGACCTGATTCAGCCCGCGCTCGACGGCAAGGGCGACCAGCCCATCGCCGGCTTTTTGCGCGACGCCACCTTTGTGCCCGACACCAAGGACATCCTGCCGCTGCTGTCCGAGATGCAGACCTCGCACGACCAGATCGTGGTGGTCGTGGACGAGTACGGCGGCACGGCCGGCATCATCACCATCGAGGACATCGTCGAGGAGATCGTCGGCGAGATCGAGGACGAGTTCGACCCCGACAACAAGTATCTCACGCGCCTTTCGCGCCGCGAGTGGCTCGTTGATGGGCGTTTTTCGTGCGATGACGCGATTGAGCTTGGTTGGCCGCTTGAGGAAAGCGATGATTATGAGACCATCGCCGGCTGGATTTTGGAGCTTTGCGACTCGGTGCCCGACATCGGAGAGGTGTTTGAGGTTGCGGGGTACAAGTTTAAAGTGCAGTCGATGCGTGGCCAGCGCATCTCGCTCATTCGCGTGATCGCTCCGGTCGAAACCGATAAGAAGGATTCCGAGTCTTCGGCAGAGAAGCCGGCGGCGTCGGGTGCGGGCTCTGTGGATCCGCACGATGGCGACGAGTAGGGCAAGGAAGAGTAGGGGAGAGTTATGGCAGGCCTGTTCAACATCCTTAAGGTCACCGTCAGCGAGGACAAGATCTGCGCGCATGTGCTGGTGAACCCCGGCATGCCGCTCATGACCTCGGAGGATATCGAGGCCACGGCGCGCGTGTATTACCTGGTGCCGGCGATTGCCAAGCACCTGTGCCTGGGTGATTCCGGTCGCGAGTTCCAGGACTGCATGGGCCAGACCGAGCTTTGCCATCTGCTTGAGCATGTGACGGTCGAGCTCATGAACGAGACCGGGCTTGCCGGCAGCATCTCGTGCGGCCGCACGCGCGTAAGCGAGCACGACGAGCGCGTTTTTGAGGTTGAGCTTTCGTGCCCCGACGACGCGCTGGCCATCGGCGCGCTGTCTTCGGCCACCTTTATGATGGACTGGGCGTACCTGCACGCCGACCAGCCTGCCCCTGACGTGGAAGGCACGGTCGCGGGCCTGCGCAACCTGGTGCTGGGCATGCGCGCCGAGGCCGAGGGCAAGGATCCTCACGAGGCCGTCGCCGCTGCGAACGGCGAAGATGCTGCCGAGGCCGAGGGCGCTGACGAGGGCGATGTGCCGGTCGACGCCGAGCCCGTTGCCGATGCGACCGCCGAGCCCGTTCCCACCGAGCCCCAGGGCGTCCCCAACTTTGACGACGAGCCCCAGGTGGCGATTGATACCGAGGGCGCGGTCGCCGAGAACCACGAGGCCTCCGCTGCCGTCTTTGGCGGTGCGGCGACGGTTCCGGCAGGGCCTGCGCATGAGGGCGGCCTGCCGCTCGTGGACGGCGCCGGCGAGGACCCGGGTGCCACGGTGGCCATGCCGGCTATGCCTCAGGAGTAGGCCTACGCGTTTATCACCATCACGTACCTGCGCCTTTGCCGTACGCAGATGAGCGGAGCGGCAAGTGATGCGCTGCGGGTATAATGGACAGCATTCAAACGGTGGGCACCGACGTGCCCGCAGGAGAGGAATGATCATGGGTAAGACTTTCAGCTTTGTCTCCGGCGCACTTTTTGGCGCCGCTGCCGGCGCTATTGTCGGCGTTGCTCTGGCCCCGCGCTCGGGTGCCGAGACCCGCGCCATGGCTGCCGATATCGCTAACGACGCCTGGGACAATATGCGCGACACCTACGAGCACAGCGCCGAGGAGGCCCGTGCTGCGGTGAATGACTTTGGCCCGATGGTTGACGCCAAGACCGACGACCTGCGCGCCAAGGTCGACCTGGCCCGCGAGCGCATGGACCAGCTGCGCGAGCAGCTCAACGACGCCATTTCGGGCGGCAACGTGACGCCTGCCGCCGACGTCGTGGTCGAGAACGCCGTCGAGGCTGATACCGAGGCTGCGGAGCCCTCGACCGAGGCATAATGCGCGCCGGGGATTTTGTCGGCGCCAAGATCTATCGCAAGCCTACCGAGGACAAGCGCACCAAAAAGGATGGCACGCCGCGCAGCCCTAAAAAGCTCGGAAAGATTCACTTTCCGGTCTTTACCCCGGGCGGTACGCGCGTGGTCGGCTTTATGGTCCGCCAGTCCGATATCGCGGGCATGATCGAGCGTCCCGACCGATTCGTAGCGCTCGACGCCATTGGTGTCTACGAGGGCGCCATTGCGGTCGATGACGTCAAGGACACGTACGATTCCGCCGCCGCTAAGCGCCTCGACATCAACTTGGACGATTGCATCATCTGGGTCGGTATGGACGTGCGCACGGAATCGGGCGACGTCGTGGGCTATTGCTCGGACGTTGAGTTCAAGCCACGCTCGGGCATCGTGCAGGCATTCTATGTGACCGCCGGTGCTGCTTCGAGTGTTTTGGTTGGTGACACGCAGGTGCCGCCGACGATGCTGCGCGGCTACGAGAACGGTGCGATGGTCGTCTCGGACGAGGTCAAGTCGCTCGGGTATTCGGGCGGTGCGGCCGCCAAGGCCGCCGAGGCCAGCGTCGTGGTGGGCGACAAGGTCAAAAAGGGTGCCAAGGTACTCGACGACAAGGGATCGGTTGCCGTGGACAAGGGCAGTCGCGCACTGGGCAAGCAGCTCGGCAAGACGCGCGGCATGTTCAAGGCCTTTAAGGACGAATACCAAAAGGCGAGCGGAGGCTCGTCAAAAGCTACAAAATAGCGACGTACCAAATGATGGGAGGCAAGCCGGAGACCTGTTGCTCCGGCTTGCTGTGTTTATGGGGGAGGGCACATGCACCAAAACGGATCCAACTTAAACGGGCGTTCGGGTGCGCATCCGACAGCGCGCCGCGACCTGGGGCAGCTGCCCAGCGGTCAGCGCCGCCGTCACCGTAAGCCCGGCGCGATGTATCTCAACCATAGCCGCGGCTTTAGCGATCGCAGCGCGCGCATCGGCAACAGCCGCACACCCCGTCGTTCGTCTCGCCTGCCCTATGCGCTGATCGCCGTGGGTTGCGCGCTCGTGCTGTTTATCGCTGCCGTCGTGGGCTACGTCAACCGCAGCGTGGACGTGGAGCTCAACGGCCAGAAGACCGCGGTGCGCGTGGGCTCTACGCTGCAGAATCTCATCGACGAACAGGATTTGACTGACACCTACGACGCAGGCGACCTGCTAGCCGTCGATGACAGCGTGCTCAAGCGCCATGGGGGCGAAAAGCTGTCGGTGAAGGTCGACGGCAAGCGCGTGAAGCAGGGCAAATGGGATAGCCGCGAACTCGAGGGCGGCGAGAAGGTGACGGTCAAGGATGGCCGTAACACTTACGAGAAGCACGAGGTTCAGGCTACGGTTATCGAGCCCAAGCTCAAGGTCGAGGGCACGGGCGCTATCGAGTATGTGCAGACATGGGGTGTCCAGGGCCGATCCGAGGTGTGGGTTGGTGAGCGGTCAGGCAAGACGCAAGACCGCGGCGAGGTTGTGCCCGCCACCGATTGCGTTGTTGCGTGCGCCAGCGTGGCGCCCAAGGGCAACAAAAAGTACGTGGCGCTGACGTTTGACGAGGGTCCGAGCGGCGCCACCAAACAGATCTTGCAGGTGCTCAAGGAAAAGGGCGTCACCGCGACGTTCTTCCTTTCGGGCGATGCGGCCGAGGCCTCGCCTGCCACGGCCAAGGCGATTGTCGACGCCGGGTGCGAGATCGGATCCAACAGCTACAGCGACGATTCGCTCAAGGGTCAGGACCGTGAGGCGGTGCGCGAACAGATCACGAAAGGCACCGATGCGATTAAGTCGGCGACCGGCGTGAAGACGATGCTGCTGCGTGCTCCCTACGCTGCCTTTGACGAGCAAAACTGGATTGATGCGATGGACCTGGTCTCCGCCGTGGTCTCGTGGAATATCGACTCGGGCGACTGGCTGCTAAACGGTGCCGACGAACAGGTCTCGACGGTGCTCGATTCGGTGACGCCGGGCAATATCGTGCTGCTCACCGATAGAGACGAATGCGCCGAGCAGACACTCGAGGCGCTGCCGCAGATTATCGACGGCCTCATTGCCGACGGCTACAAGATCGTGACGCTCAGCGACCTGGTCAAGACGGACACGTCGCTGAGCAAAAAGCTCACCTCGCTGACGAAGGTCACCATGCCCAAGGACGCCGTGTTCCCCCAACTTGCCGAGGACGACGACACCACAGAGTAGTCATTGGGTAGTCATTTAGGAACGTCCCCAATGACTATGTCACGGATGCGTCAGCGTTTGGTATGCCTGCAATGTGCAGCGCATAAATTCGATGCCGCAGGGCGATGCTGATGCTATAGTTACTGCGGTTAATGAGGGTCAAGAGAAAGGTTACAGGTGAAATCCAAACCTCGACCATACAGTCGATGACCCCATGCAGGTGCTTTTTGCGCATGCACGGGGTGTAAGCGTCGAGCGGCGTGCCGCCCGCGCATGCGTATACATATCCAGAAGCCCCCGGACGTCGCACATGCGGCCGCGTTCGGAGGAATAATGATGGGGAGCACCATTGAATTATCTGAGTGAGATGCTCAAATTGCCGGTCTTGGACGTCGATGGAGAAAAGCTCGGCGTGGTGAACGATTTTGGTATTGCTACCGGCGAAGTTTTTCCGCACGTGACGTCGCTCGCGTTCCGCGGTCCCGGCAAGACGCCGTTTATGATCAGCTGGCGCAAATGGGTCGACCGTATCGACGAGACGGGTGTACACCTTAAGACGTCGGCCACCGAAATCCGTTTTTCGTACCTGCAGCCGACCGAACTCTTGCTTGCCCGCGACGTGCTCAACAAGCAGATTGTCGACACGCAGGGCATGAAAGTCGTGCGCGTAAACGACATCAAGTTTTCCATGTCGGGCGAAAATCAGCTGCGCCTGCTGGGCGCCGAAGTGGGCGCCCGCGGTCTGCTACGCGCGATCAGCCCCGCACTCGAGCATATCGTCGAAGGCTTTATGAAGCACCTGGGCAAGCCGCTCAGTGAGGACATCATCGCTTGGTCCTACATGGACCTGCTCGATCGCTCGACCAAGAACATTCAACTCTCGGTGTCGCATAAGACGCTCGGCGAGCTGCACCCTGCCGACATCGCCGACATTATCGAGCAGCTCGACCCGCGCCTGCGTGCGCAGGTGTTTGCACAGCTCGATACTGCCCAGGCCGCCGAGGCCATCTCGGAGTTCGATGACGACGAGCTTATGACCGAGATGCTCGAGGGCCTGTCCGACACGGACGCATCGTCGATGCTGGCCATGATGGACCCGGACGACGCCGCCGACCTGATCGACGAGCTCGATTACGAGAAGGCCGAGAAGCTCCTGCGCCTGATGGGCGTCAAGGAGGAGAAGGCGATTCGTAACCTGCTGGGCTATGAGGACAACACCGCCGGCCGCATCATGACCTCGGAGTTTGTCTCGCTGCCCGCCACGGCGACGGTCGGCGATGCCATCGAGGCGATTCGCAAACTCGATGAGGACTTCGAGAGTGTCTATTACGTCTATACCGAGGATCCGAGCGGCATGCTCACCGGCGTGCTCTCGCTGCGCACGTTGATCGTTGCCGACCGCGATGCCACGCTGGGCCAGCTCGCCTATCGCGACCTGGTCTACGTGTCGCCCGACGAGGACCAGGAAGACGTGACGGACGAGATGACCAAGTACGACCTGGTTGCCATCCCTGTCTGCGACGAGAACCGTCATATCCTGGGCATCGTGACCTTCGACGACGCCATGGACGTTATCGCCGAGGAGCATCAGGAGGACCTGCAGATCGCCGGTGTCGGCTCGGGCGATAGCGCGTCGGACGACTCGACGAACGTGCTCAGCTGGTTTGTGCATCGCCAGTACTGGGTTGTCGTGTGGGGCATTGCCTCGTGCATCATGGCAACGGTGCTGGGGACGGCGCTCGGCTCCGCGCATCTGGTGGTGTTCCCCATGTGCGCCATGCCGCTCGTGCTGCTTGCTGCCTCGCGCATGGTGTCGTTCGTCAAGAACTACTTCTTGGAGTATGACGGTCACGACGACGAGCCCAAGCCGTATCTGGGGTTCTTCTTCCAGAGCACGGGCATGGGCCTGATTCTGTCACTCGTGACCTACCTGTGCGCCCAGCTGGTGCGCACCGCTGCGTTCCCCGATGCGCCCATGTTTGAGGAGCAACTCTTTACCGGGTGCTTTAATATCGCTGCCATCATTTGCCTGGTTGGCAACATGAGCGCCGTGATTTACCTGATGGTGCTGTTCTGGCGTGACGAGCATGACCTCAACACGTCGGGCACCGCCATGAACGTTATTGCCGTCATGATCTCGTGCGTAGCGTACTGCGCCGCTGCGGTGCTGCTCACCATGTCGGTCATGGGTTAGGTGGTCGCGTGCAAAATACCAAGCAAAAGTCGGGCACCAAGCAAAAGTTGACCATCGCGGCCATCTTTGGCGCTATGGGTCCCGGTCTGCTGGCGGCGCTTTCGGGCAATGACGCCGGCGGCATTGCAACGTATTCCAGCGCGGGCGCCAGCTATGGCTACAAGATGCTCTGGATGCTTCCCGTCATGACTGTGCTGCTTATCGTGACGCAGGAGACCGCGGCGCGCTGCGGATGCGTCACGGGTAAGGGCCTGGCCTCGCTCATCCGTGAGCGCTTTGGCGTGCGCAGGAGCGTGCTGGCCATGGCGGCGCTGTTGATTGCCAACACGGCGGTGACCATCTCGGAGTTCGCGGGTATCGCGAGTGGCCTTGCTCTGTTTGGCGTTCCGGCGAGCATCTCGGTGCCGCTCGTGGCGCTGCTGGTGTGGATGCTTACCATGTCGGGCAGTTTTCAGCGCATCGAGAAGATTTTGCTGCTGGTAAGCTGCGTGTTCGTGACCTACATCGTCGCCGCGTTTATGGCCGGCCCCAACTGGGGCGAGGTCGCGGTCGACTTGGTCGTCCCCAATATTCAGAACGATCCCAGCTACGTGTCGCTCGTGGTCGCAACAATCGGTACCACCATCGCACCGTGGATGATCTTCTTGGCGCAGAACAACGTGGTCGATAAGAACGCGGGCGAGGACGATATCGTGCTGCAGCGCATCGATACCGTGAGCGGCTCGCTTGCCGCCGATGTCATTGCCGGCTTTATTATCATCACGACCGGTACGGTGTTGTTCCCGGCGGGTATTCAGATAAGCGATGCTGCCGATGCTGCCCGCGCGCTGGAGCCTATTGCGGGTCAGTGGTCCACGGTACTGTTTGCCTCGGGCCTGGTCGCGGCGAGCTTCTTGGCCGCCTGCGTGCTGCCGGGCGTTACGTCGAGCGCTATCTGCGAGGCATTTGGCTGGGAGCGCGGTGCTGACCGCAGCTGGGACGAGGCCCCGGTCTATCGCGGCATCATTACGGCCATCATCGGTATCTCTGCCGTGCTGGTGCTTATGCCCGGCGTCGATCTGTTCCAGATTATGATGACCTCGCAGGTCATCAACGGCGTGCTGCTGCCCGTAGTCTTGGTATTCCAGGTGGTTATCGCGGCGGATCGCCACATTATGGGCGCCAACCGCAACGGTCGCGTATGGAACGTGCTCACTTGGGCGACTATCGCCGTGATTACGGTGCTGACAGTCGTCATGTTTGTGCTGCAAGCGATGGGCTACAGCGCTTAACGCCCACTTTTGCTTCCGAACAGGCCGCAGCGATGGGCTGCGGCCTGTTTTTTGTCTGCTATAGGGTGTTAGTTATATAGCAATGGACAAAAAATGCCAAATATGAGTACTGTTGCTAAGTGAATAGCATTTACATCCTAAAAGATAATGAACATAGCCTTTAGTATGTTCATTAAAATTGGCTCCAATACGCCTTAAACCAGTCAGGTTGGCTGCTTTAGGGGGTTGTAGGGGTCGCTCGGACGTCATTTTGGGTGGTTTTGCCTGCTACTAAAATGGTAACAGTACTCATATTTGCCCTTTTTTGCCCACAGACCTTTGAGGGTGCGGCGAAAAGGGCTTGTTTTGATTGTTTGGGGCAGGCACGAGGCGCGGAAACGATGTCTGGAGCGACGGAGCGGCCTGGAATTCATCCGTAGAGGTCTTCATTGGCTGCGCCAGGAGTGTCCCTAACTGCCGGAGGGGGTGTCTGCCGTGGCAGACACCCCCTCCGGATGTGGGAAGTTTGCGCTGCAGGTTACTTGTCGGTGCCCAGCTTGTGCGGCTTGAGAGCGAGCGCATTGACGAGTGCGTCGGTGGCAGACTTGACGGCTGCCGGCTGCGGATCGTTGACGTGATCCTCGGGATGCACGGGCAGGTTCTTCTTGACGGCATCGTGGATCAAGTTGAGGTACTCAGTCACGCCAGTGGTCGATAGGTGCGTGCCATCGCCATCGAACAGGTCGTTGCGGTTGGCGCTGTATCCGTACCAGTCGATAACGCGCACGTTCTTGTAGCGCGTAACGGCGTTAGCGATGGCCTGGTTGGTAGAGCCAACCCACGGCTGCGGACTGCGCGTGTTCACAAACACCACAATACGCTTATCTCCTGCATCGGCCATGATGGCGTCGATTTGGTCGTCGGTTACCAAGCCGTTGGTGCCCAGCGCAAAGACCACGATCTTGCCGGCAAGGTTCTGTTGAAGATAGCCCTCAAATGTCGCACGGCCCGCATCGAACTGGCGGCCCTTTTCGGCATCGATATGGCTGTGCGGGAACACGCCGTCAAAGGAATCAACGGCGCGCAGCGACACGGAGTCACCGATCATCAACAGGTCGTAGGAGCCGTCGGGGAAGCCGTCGTTGTCCTTGTCGGTGTCGTCGGCCGCCTGCTGGTCGGTGGGTGCGGCGTTCTTGGCTTCCTTGTTCAGAACTTCGGCGCCCTCGCCGCTCAGCGCAGACGTCTCGGGCACAAAGATCAGGCCGCCCAGTGCAACGACCAACACGACAGCGCAGGCTGCACAGGCAGGGACGTGCGCGCGCACCCAGTTGGCGGGCGTGGCGGTGCCGTCGCGGAACTCGGATACGGTGCGCCCAAAGGCGCCCTTTCTAAACGGCGTCTCGATAAAGCGATATGAGCATTCGGCCACGGCGACCACCAACAGCACCTGCAAAATGTACTGCCACCACGGTGTATCGTTGATGTTGGCGACCGGGTTCATGAGCAACAGCAGGGGATAGTGCCACAGGTAGATGCTGTACGAGCGCTTGCCAACCCATACGAGCGGCTCGGCGGACAGCGCGCGGGCAACCATTCCCTGGGGCTGCACGCAGGCCGCGATGACCATGAGTGTGAGGATCGAGCACAGCAGCGTGCCTCCGCGATACTGGAACGCGGTGTAGCCGTTGGTGAGCGCGACCATGGCGGCAAGGCCAACCAGACCCACGAGGCCCAACACATCGATGGATGCGGGCGAGGACCAAAAGCGCACGAGGGCGCTCGGCTGTGCCGGGCCGGTCTCGGCTGATTCGTCGGCCTTCTCGCCAGGCTTGCCCTCGGCGTTCTTGCCGTGCTTGGCGGCGCCGGCCAGGCGATTGAGCCCCAAACGACGAGCGAGACGCACCGGCGCCAGGTCGCGATCGGGGATAAAGGCCATCCAGGCACCCAGCAGCAGCGAGAACACGCGGGTGTCGGTGCCGTAGTACACGCGGCTGGGGTCGGCGGCAGGGTTGTAAAGCACCATCATGGCAAGGGCAGATACCGCGGCAAGGCCCAGAACCACGCGGCGCGTGTTGGGCTTGCTCATGTGCATGGATACCATAGCGAGCAGCAGCGGGGGCCAAACCAGGTAGAACTGTTCCTCGATGGCGAGCGACCAAAAGTGCGTAAGCGGCGAGGGATCGCCCAGGGCGTTGAAGTACGAGACGTTTTGGGCAATCTGCCACCAGTTGTTGAAGAACAGCAGCGACGGCAGGATATCGGGGCGCATCTTGGTGAGCATCACGTGGTTGAAGACGGTGCACAGCGCACAGGTCACCACCACGACGGTCACCACGGCGGGGACCAGGCGACGGATGCGGCGGATCCAGAAGCTCTTGAGGTCGATGCGGCCGGTCTTAGCGACTTCGTTGAGTAGCAGGCGTGTGATCAGATAGCCCGAAAGCACAAAGAAGATCGTGACGCCGAGCAGACCGCCCTGCGCCCACGTGAGGTTGAGGTGATAGAGCACCACCGCGACGACGGCAAGCGTGCGCAGGCCGTCAAGGGCAGGGATGTAGCGGGACTTGGGGCGAGCAGGCGTCTGCTCCGCGGCGGGAGTGTTGGCGCGACCCGCGTTGTTGGCAGAAGCGCGATGGGGGCTCGCGGTGCGTCGCGGCTCGTTGGCACGGCGTTCGCTCTTCACGCGTTCGTGCGGCGCCGGCTCGTTGCCTGTGCGGCGTCGACCGCGCGAGCCCGATTGCGAGAGTTGTTCCATAAAACATCATCCAATGACGAGAATAATCAGCACGCCTTCATTGTAGCTGCCTGCTCCTGTGAATGCTTGCTGCTGGCGCAAGCTCAAGCGCGCGTCCACATCAAAGTGAACTAAAGTTATAGGGGGTGCGAGAGTGCACGATCGACGGCCGGCGGTGGGCATAAGGCCCGCAGATGAGGAGGTTTCCATGGCAGATCGCGGCATCGTTGCGGTGTTCGGCAGCATGAACATGGACCTTTCGGTGGCGTGCGAGCGCATACCGCGTGCGGGCGAGACCGTCGGCGGCAGCGGGTTTATCACCAACGCCGGCGGCAAGGGCGCCAATCAGGCTGTAGCTGCCGCGCGTATGGGCGCGTGCACGCACATGATCGGCGCGGTCGGTCGCGACGCGTTCGGCGCGTCGCTCGTGGTGGGGCTCCAAGACGCCGGCGTGGACTGTGACTTTGTAGTGCATCGCGATGACGTGGAGACGGGAACGGCGACCATCATTCGCTGCGAGGGCGACAACCGCATCATACTGTCACCGGGCGCCAACCATGCGCTTGCGGGCGCGGACGTTGCCTGCGCGTTGAGGCGTCTGGTGGCCCATGAGCTCGACGACGACGCCAGCGAGATTGCCCCGGCTGCCGGAAGCGTCTTTATCGCCCAGGGTGAATGTGACCTTGCGGCGACGGCCGAGGCGCTTGTTTGTGCTCACGAGCTGGGGTTCTATACGGTCTTTAATCCAGCGCCTGCCTGCGAGCTGCCTGCGGAGGTCTGGCCTGCGGTCGACCTGGTCTGCCCCAACGAGACCGAGTGCCAGGTTCTGACGGGCATTCTGCCCACGGATGATGCAAGCTGCGTCGCGGCGCTCAATGCGCTGCTCGACAAGGGTGCCGGGGCTGCGGTCATCACGTTGGGCGGTGCCGGCTCGGTTACGCTCGGCGATGGCGGTGAGCTGCTGCGCATGCCGGCACTTTCGAGTACGGTAGTCGATACCACGGCCGCCGGCGATACGTTTATCGGCGCGTTGGCGGCGGCTCGCCTAGAGGGCCTGCCGCTCTTTGAGTGCATGGCCGCGGGCGCTCGCGCCTCGGCGGTGACGGTGTCGCGCCTGGGCGCTCAGCAATCGATTCCCACGCGCGCCGAAGTTGAGCGCGTGTTTGATTTAGACGATTTAGTACAAGACGGAGAAGCGGAGTAGAACAATGGCAATCAAGAAGCTGATCCTTGATCTGGATATGGGTGTTGACGATGCGATGGCGCTGGCCTATGCCATCGCGAGCCCCGAGGTGGAGCTCGTGGGCATCACCACGTGCTTTGGTAACGTGCGCGTCGAGCAATCGGCGCACAATTGCCTGGCGGTGCTCGATCTGCTGGGTCGCCCCGAGGTTCCGGTGTACCTGGGTGCCGACCGTCCTCTGCAGGCGACTGAGCCCTATACGCCGCCGGCGTCCACCGCGCTCATTCACGGCAAGAACGGCATCGGCGGCGCGAGCGTGCCCGCGTCGCCCTACGAGCCGGTGGGGGCGACCTCGGCCGACGGCAACGCTGCGGTCGATTATCTGATCGATGCCGCGCGCACCTATGGTCCCGATCTGGTCTACGTGGCGACTGGCCCGCTCTCCAACCTGGCGCTCGCCCTGGAGCGCGCTGCGGCGGCGATGATGTCCATCGGCCGCGTGGTCGTGATGGGCGGCGCCCTTACCGTGCCCGGCAACGTGAGCGCGGGCGCCGAGGCCAATATGGCGAGCGACCCCGAGGCAGCCGACGCGGTGCTGCGCTCGGGCCGTAAGCTCACCATGGTGGGTCTGGACGTGACGCATCGCGTGGTGCTCACACGCCGCGACATTGCCGGCTGGACGGGCTCGGGCACCATGGCGGGCTGCGCATTTGCGAGCATGGTCGAGCACTACATTGGCTCGTACGAGATGAACGCACCCTACCTGGGTGGTTGTGCGCTGCACGATCCGCTGGCCGTTGCCGTGGCGATCGACCCCACGCTCGTAGGTGCGCTCGGCTGCAACCTGCGTGTTGATCTGCTGGGCGAGTACCGCGGTCGCACCATCTGCGATGAGCGCCGCCTGTCCGATCCGGACAAGAGCACGCTTGTGGCACTGACCGTGGATGCTCCGCGCTTCCTGTCCGAGTTCAAGACGCGTATGGCCCGCGTCCTGGGCTAAGTTGTCTTTTTGGGACGGGGCTTTTTTGACTGTTATGATTGGTGCGACCATTCGAACCAGCTAAAAGAGCCCGTCCCAAATTGACTACCGAGAGGATCTGCCATGGAGCGCATTGCGAGCTTTTCCGTTGACCATCTGTTGCTTGAGCCCGGCGTGTATGTGAGCCGCATCGACCGCGATCCGGCGACCGGGGCCGCCGTCACCACCTTTGACCTGCGCCTGACCACGCCCAACAAGGAGCCGGTCATGAACACGGCCGAGTGCCACACCATCGAGCACCTGGGCGCGACGTTCCTTCGCAATCATGCCGAGTGGTCGGGCCGCATTGTCTACTTTGGCCCCATGGGCTGCCGCACGGGCTTTTACCTCGTCGTATTTGGCGAGGTGACGAGCGAGGAGATCCTGCCGCTCGTGCGTGAGCTGTTCGAGTTTGTCGCCGACTTTGAGGGCGATGTCCCCGGTGCCGCTCCCGAGGAGTGCGGCAACTACCTGGACCAGAACCTTCCCATGGCCAACTGGCTTGCGCGCCGCTACCTCGACCGCGACCTGGCCGATATCGACGAGAAGCACCTGCACTATCAGCAGGCATAAGGGCTTTATCGTCCAAAACGCGCGCATTGGGCGCCTTCGCTTATGCGGGGGCGCCTTTTTGTTGATTGGTCGGGGCGAGCGTTCAAAATCGCTCATGTTTGTTCTAGAATGTTCGTATAGTCACATTTACGAACAGGAGTGAACATGCATATCTACTCTGTCAACGATCCCGAGTTCAAATCCTATGGCAACGTTTGGGATAACGTTTCGTCCGAGCTCACGTCGCCCGTGCTCGAGGCGCTCTCTGCCACGCCCATTCCCGAGGGCAGCAAGTACGTAGCAAGCGCGCCGGAGCTCGAGGACGTCAAGGATGCCGACAAGCTTGGCTTTCTCATGTTTGGTGGCCGTCCCTTCCAGCTCGGCTGGTGCAACGGCCACAACACGCGTCTCAACTGCCTGGAGTATCACCGTGCCAGCGAGTTCAACTTGGGCGCGCGCGACTTTATCCTGCTCGTGGCGCATCGCTGGGAGATCGAGGACGGCAAACTCGACACCGCGTGTGTCAAGGCGTTCCGCGTGCCGGCCGGCAAGGTTGTCGAGGTTTTCAACACCACGCTTCACTACACGCCGTGCATGGTCGACGAAGGCGGCTTCCAGGTGATGGTGGCGCTGCCCGCTGGCACCAATGGTCCGCGCCCCGAGGCTGCGGCCGACATGCCTACCGCCGGTGACAGCTACTGCTACTGGAAGGCCGACAAGTGGGTTCTCTGCCACGCCGACAGCCCCAAGGCTGCCGAGAGCGGCTACGTAGGTCTCATCGGCAAAAATATCGACATCACCGTGGACTAGCGCATCGCCCCAAACCACCACAAAGGTGCCTGTCTCCTTTGCGGTGGTTTGGGGCGGGCGGATATCGGGAAGTGCCAGACGGGGGAGGCTGCCGGGCGCCTTGCCGTCTGCGGATTTTGGGACATGTGGCCCGCTTTTTGAGCCTGCCTGTCGGTACACTAAAAGCACTATGGGTACCCGCGCACGACATATTGGCAACGCGGCCGCCCGATCCGCACCCGTGGCGGATCCTATGGGTGGCAGGCTCTTCGCCATGCCGCGATTCCTTGTTGGCATAACACATCAGGTGTACCGTCACCGCGTCTTCGCTATCGCCGGCGCCATCACCGCGCTGGTCCTCATGCTTTTGGCAGTCTTGCCGGCACTGTTCGCCTTCGACCCCAAACTTTCTAACGCCGTGCCAGCCTATGGCGAGGTGTCCGAAGAGGTCGTGGATGCGCTTGTCCATTCGAGCTCTCTCCCGCTGCTTGTCGCCGCAATTATATTTTCGATCTGGGGCGTATCGGTCTATCTGCGCTGTTTGGACTATGTGTTGCGCCGCCGCCTTGTTGCCGTCGCCACCATCTGCGCCCTGTGGATGATCGAAGTCATTCTCAAGTACAAGTCGTTCACGCCGTTCTATGCCACCGTGCTGTGGTACCTGTACTACGTGCCCATGACGCTCATTCCGCTGCTCTACCAGTTGTGTGGTCTGCGCCTTGCGGGCCTGGAGCAACACCGCCTGGGTCGCCGCTACTGCGCTGCGCTGTGGATTGTGGCTATCCTGCTTATCGGATTTGTGCTCACCAACGATTTTCACCAGCAGGTCTTCCACTTTGACCGTACAAGCGACACCTGGAGCAACGATTACACGTACGGCTGGGGTTATTTCGCCGTCCTCGTGTGGACGGCCTTTAACTTTGTGGCCTTTTTTATCCTGGTGGGCCGGTCCTCGTCCTTTCGCATCCAACGTTTCTCGGGCACGGCGGCGCTCGTGCTGCTGGGCGGCGCGTTCTTTGCCATCTCATATGCGTTGCGCGTGCCCTGGGCATGGAGGCTCAACTTCTCGCTCGTCTATTGCGTCTTGTGCGTGGTGGCGATGGAAATCTGTCTCGATTGCGGTGTCGTTCCGTCATATCACGACATCGCCGGCATTTTCGACACCTTGCCGCTTGACCTCAAAGTTCTAACGCGCGACCTGCAGGAAGTCTATGCCACGCCAGTGTCAAAGCCAATGCCGGTGGGCGTGCGCGAGGAGTTGCGGACCCAGGCGCACAGCCGCGCCCATGCCTTTGCCGTGGCGTCCGATCCCGATGTGATGTGCCGTGCCTTTCCACTGCTGGGCGGATCGGCCCTGCTTGCCCAAGACGTGTCGGATCTCAACGAGCTTAACCGTGAACTGGCACATCGTCGTATGGAGCTGCAGCGTCAAAATGAGCTGCTCGCCGCCGACTACGACCTTAAGACGCACCTGGCAGACCAAGAGGCCGAGACCTTGCTGGTCCAAGACGTGGACCAGGCGCTTGCCCGCGCGCTCGAAGGGATGTACGACCTGCTGAGCTCGCTACCGCCGTTGACCGATGAATCGTCTTCGCACGAGCGTTACCGCATGCTGCAGCGCGCCAAGATGCTCGTCGCCTATTGCAAGCGCAAGGGGTCGCTCACGTTGGCACAGCACGGGGAGAGCGGTTTTGATCGCGACCGCATTCAGCTCATTGCCAACGAGCTCGCAAGCGACCTGCGCACCATCGATATCGATTGCGCCTCGATTATCGCCATACGGCGCCCGATGCACGCCAGTACGGTAAGCGCCCTGTACGACTGCGTGTATGACTTTGCGTTTTTTGCCTACACCACCGACCATCCGGCGCTTATGTATCACTTGGGCGATCATGACCGATGCAGTGTCGAGCTGCGTGCCGCGCTTTTTTCCAACGATGATGCAGATCTTTCGCAGACGCCCGCTGCGCAAGAGCTCGAAAGCGCTCTGCAAGGGCGCAACGTGGCATACCGCCTTGAGGGCGAGCCCGGCCAGCTGCGCATGATCGTCTTGATGCCGAGGGCGGGTGAGTGACGATGCAGATTTCGCTCATTCTTCCCCAAATCGTTGCGCTCGATGTTGTCTTTGCCCTGGCTGCGTGTCTGCAGACGATCCACGTCCCGCTCATCGCATCGCGCCGCTCGTCCTATAACCGTAAGGTGATTTGTGCCTACGAGGCGAGCCTTGTGCTTCACCTAGTTATTTCGGCGCTCATCTTGTTCGCGTCGTCTGGCTCATATCTGGTGGCGCCGCTTGACGTTTGCGCCAGGGCAATGGGCGGAGCGTTGTGGACCAATGCCGCAATCTTTGCCTATGGCGTGGTACTTATGGTGCGCTATCGTCGCCCCGTCATGCTGGTCGAGCTGCTGCTTGTTGTCGCCGTTACACCGCCGGTGGTTTTTGCCATGGGCTCGGCGTGGACCACGGTCCTTATCGCAGAGGGAGCGTTTTTCCTGTTCCGTTCCATCGCGGCGCTCTTGATGGACGTCCGTAACCGCCAGGAGGATATCACCATGTTCTCGACGATCGAGACCATCAACGTGATTCCCGTGGGCATCCTGTATCTGGACCCGAGGGGCCGTCCGCTGCTCATGAACCGCTGCATGCGCAAAAACCTAGTGGAGCTTCATATGCCCACCGACCTAGGCGATATGAGCGGTACATGGAACGACCTGCGCAAACTCAGCATGCAAATGCCCGAAAGCAGCAGGAACCGTGTGCGGATTAATCTGGACCGTTTTGGTGAGGCGCGCGTTGTGGCCGAGGTTTCTCCCGCCGAGATTCGCTTGTTCGTGCACGATGACGTTATGGTTTCGGGCCGCCTCTTCGAGCGCATTATCGGTCTGGATGTAACAGAGTATGCGCATGCCCATGATCGCCTAGCGCAAGCCAACCACCTGCTTGAGCTTGCGGGCCAAGAGCTCCAAGCCCAGATCGAAGAAGTCAAAAAAGTTGCTGACAATGCGGCCTATCTGCGTATGCGCGCTCGCGTGCACGACGTGATCGGGCAGCGCCTGTCCATTCTCCATCGTTATCTGGAGGAAGGGCGCCTGGATGACGAGTCACTCGAGCAGATCGACCCGCTGCTGCGCTCAATCGCTGCCGATCTGCGCAGCGGGGGCGACACCGAACCGGCAGAGCAATTGGGCGATATCGTCCATGCCTTTGGCCTGGTGAGCGTGCAGATCGATGTGGAGGGCGAGCTGCCAAACGACGCGCGTGTCGCCGCAGCATTTTTGCAGATTATCCGCGAAGCCTCGACCAATGCCACCAAGCATGCACAGGCCCATCAGGTCCATGTGCGCCTGTGGCAGGAGGGGACGGAAGACGGCGCTGTCGCGCGGATGGTCGTTTCTAACGACGGCGCGCCTGCACCCGTATCGTATCGCGAGGGAACGGGTATCCCAGGTATGAGGCATGTCGCACAGAATCTGGGCGGCAGCCTGGAAGTCCACACCGCCCCGCCCTTCACGCTTACGGTGTCCATCCCGCTCGCCTCCAGCGCCACGGTCCAAAGGAGAAGTTCATGATTCGCGTGTTAATCGTCGAAGACCAGGCTATCTTGCGCGAGAGCCTCGCGCGCTCCGTCGGTGACCAGCCCGACATGACGGTTGTTGCCGCGATCGCCGACGCCTCGGATGCCTTGGACGTTGTGCTTAAGGAGCGCCCGGACATGATACTGATGGACGTATGTACCGAGCATGATTCCAACGGCATCGTGGCGGCGGCGCGCATCAAAGAACAACTGCCCGAGTGCCGCGTCATTATCATGACGGGTATGCCCGAAATCACCTTTGTGGACCAGGCGCGCGAGGCGGGCGTCGACAGCTTTGTGTACAAGAACGTTGGTATCGACGAGCTATTCGCCGTGATGCGCTCCACGCTGGCGGGTTACTGCACGTTTCCCAAGCCGCCCGAGAGCATCTTCTCGGGCACGGCGGCCCTCGACGATGTCGAGCTGTCGATCTTGCGCCTTGCCTGCGAGGGTAAAAGCCGCCGCGAGATCGCGGCCGAGCTGTTTATGAGCGAGGGCACCATCAAACGCCGCATCTCGGAGATTCTCAATAAGACCGGCTACGACAACATCATGCGCTTGGCCGTGCGCGCAGTAACGGAGGGCAGCATCGTTCCCAACATGGAGCGCTAGCGCTCGTTACGCATCGGCATAAAGCGGCGGGGCCGCAGGATCAACTCCTGCGGCTCCGCCTGGTGTGCGCGGATGTGTCCGCCAATCCGCGGCTGTCGTGGTCTGCCGCTACGCGATGGTCGCGGTGTAGGAGGCGACGTCCTCGTAGGAATCGGTCAGGTAGGCGTCGATGCCGATGGTCGTATTGACGAGGTCATCAAGGCTATCGAGCGTGCCCTTCGAGAAGGTGAATTCCTCGGTGGCGTTGGTACCGGGCATCAGGTGAGCCGAGAACCAGGGTTCCTTCATGGTGCCGTTGACGTTGGTCTTGCCGGAAGGAGCGTAGAAGGTCAGGTCCTTGTCGCTCTTGTTGGTGATGTTGACGACAAAGCCGATGTCGCCCCAGTCGTCCTTGAACTTCTCGGTGATGGTGATGGTGCACAGATCGTCATCGGCGACGGTGACGGCGGGGGAGATTTCGACGCTCTGGACATCGTCGTCTTCGACGGCCTCATCGATCTCCTCTTCCTTCTCGGCCGCCTCGCGATCCTTCTTCACCGTACCGGACAGGTCCTTGTCGGACTTGGTAAAGACAAGATTGCCATCATCTTCTTCGAGGATGAGTTTTCCGTCCTTGAGCTTCATGTCATGCGACTCGTCTTCGGCGGTGATGGTTACGGTGGTGGCGTCCTTTGCCTCCCATTTAAGGTCGACGACTTCAAGGAACAGGTCGAGGGCGCCTGTACCGTCCTCATCGAGAATCAGGATGCAGTGGACACCCCAATCCTCGAGCATCTTCATGTACTCATCGGTCAGCTCTTCGCCCTCCATGGTTCCACCCGAGAGTTCCCAGCTGCCGACGAAGTTGGCCTTGGGGTCCTTGCCGCCGCCGCTGCAGCCCGTCAGGGCAAAGGCAAGCGCCAGGACGCATGTCAGAAATGCGAGTACGGACTTTTTGAACGTTGTCTTCATGGTGTCCTCCTTCATCGAACGAAACCCATAGAAGCAAATGCGGGGGTGGCGGACCTCCCCGCCAATTACCAGATAAAGGGGTTAGGGCCGGGGCGTTCCGCAGTTGCTGCAGAACTTGCCGCCGTTTTCGCTGCCGCAGTTGGGGCAGAACCACTTGGCCGGTGCCGGGGCGGGCGCGGGACTGCCGCACTCGGAGCAGAACTTGCCGGTGTTGGTGGCGCCGCAGCTGCAGGTCCATGTGCCGGCCGCAGGTGCGGCGGCAGGAGCCGGGGCGGGTGCCGGAGCCGGCTGCGGGGCGGCCTGCTGCTGTGCCTGGCCGGCGGCGAACAGCTGGCTGGCATTCATGCCGCCCATGCCACCTGCCATGCCCATGCCCATAAAGCCTGCCATCGCGCCGTTGGGGTTGGCGGCTGCTGCGCGCATCGCATCGCTCTGGGCGCTGGCGATGTTGGCGGCTGCCATGGTGGGATCGCGCATGACCGCGGCCTTCTGCAGGTCCTTGATCATTTGCTCGTCCTCTTGCGAGGCGGCGATGGAGTTGACGCCAAAGCTCACGATCTCGACGCCGCGCAGGTCGCGCCAGTCGGCCGAGAGGACCTCGTTGAGCGCGCGGGCGAGCTCGGTGGTGTGGCCGGGGATGGCGCTGTAGCGGATACCCATCTCCGAGATCTTGGCAAAGGCGGGCTGCAGAGCGGTGAGCAGCTCGGACTTAAGCTGGCTGTCGATCTTATCGCGCGTGTAGCTATCGGTCACGTTGCCGCACACATTGGTGTAGAACAGCAGCGGGTTGGTGATACGGTACGAATACTCGCCGTTGCAGCGCACGGAGATGTCGACATCCAGGCCAATGTTGTTATCGACCACGCGGAAGGGCACGGGCGAGGCGGTGCCGTACTTGTTGCCGATGATCTCCTTGGTGTTGATGAAGTAGACACGCTGGTCCTTGCCCGCGTCGCCGCCAAAGGTAAAGCGGCTGCCGATATTGGCGAAGGTCTCCTTGATGGAATCGCCCAGGTTGCCGCTAAAGACGCTCGGCTCGCTGCCGGTATCGAAGACGAACTCACCGGGCTCCAGCGCGACTTCGATGATCTTGCCGTTTTGCACCACGAGCATGCCCTGGCCGTCGTTGACGGCGATGACCGAGCCGTTGGAGATGACGTTGTCCTCGCCGCGCGTGTTGGAGCTGCGGCCACCGGTACGTTTGCTGCCCTTGCAGGCCAAGACGTCGGCAGGCATCGATTCGCAGTAGATAAATTCCTTCCACTGGTCGGGCATGACGCCGCCGGCAGCTCCCAATCCAGCTTTCAAGAGTCCCATGGTGATCTTCCTTTCTCGTCAAAGGCTGGGTGGTATTGGTTGGATTGCTTAGTCGTCCTTGTCGTCTTTCATGACAACGGTGGTCTCGGTGTGGCTGAAGGTGTCGTGCTTCTCGGTCAGGTCGAGCTCGCCACAATACTCATCGGCATGGGCTGCTTCGTTGGCCGTCTTGAGCTGGCCTACCAGTAGCACGTCTCCGATAATCACGATGATCAGCGGCGCGATGACGTTGATGAGGATGCCCTCGATATCAAAGGTGAGGTAATCCGGATCGAAGGCGTATTCCCCCATAAAGAGAATCTGGGAGAGGATAAATCCGATCACGAAGAACAGCACCGAGGCGATGGCGAGCTTGGGCTTGGAGCAGGGGAGCTCGCCGACCAAGCGGCCGGTCTGGCCGTTCATGGCAAACAGGTAGCTCTTGCCGTTCCACGAGGTGGAGAGCATCCAGACGGGGAACAGGGCGTAGTCGCTGTCTTCCCAGGTGTAGTCGAGCTGCTTGCTTTCGACCGTGGCATCGTCGTATTCGTCGACGACGGTCTCGCGCAGGGCCGAGATTGTGCTTTCTCCCATACGGCGTTCGGCGCGCGCCTTGCAGGTCTCGCAGTCCTCGTCGTAACGGTTGGCGATGTAGCCGGGCATATATGCGACCGAGAACGGGCGCAGCGCGTCGTAGTCAAACGGCTCGATGGCATCCATGTGGCCGTCGGGCATCTTGGACGATCCGTCGACGGGCACGCGCTTAAACGAGATATTGCCCTTGCGATAGGCATCGTAGTGGTCGGTGGTCGTGACGGTGCGGTCGGATTCCTCGGTCACGGTCTCGTTGGTCGCGTCAAAGTACACTTCGCCGTCAACGCGGGCGCCGTAGAGCCAAAACGGCACGTAGACACCTTGGACCTCGTCGATGTGGTTGCCGGTGACAAAGCTCTTGGGCAGCAAGATCTTGCCCTTGTAGTGTTCCTTGAGTGCGGCCGTGACGTCATCGCGCCCGAGCTTAAACGGAATCACCAGGTCGGGCGAGAAGTCGCCAGAGAGCTGGCCGGGCGCCACGGCGGAGTTACCGCAGTACGGGCAGGTGGTGACGGCGACGGTGCCGTCGGACACGAGCTCGGCGCCGCACGACGAGCAGATGTAACCGGCGTTTTGAGCCAGCTCCTGCACCGCAGCGTCGGCGGCGGGCTTGGGCGCTGCCGCTGCGGCGTCGGCTTTGGCGTCTGCCTTGTCCTGGCGCTCGCGATAGAGTGCCTCGACTTCTTCGACTTCAAAGCGCGAGTCACAGTAGTCGCAGACGAGCTTTTGCTCGGCGCTGGCAAAATGCAAGGGGCCACCGCAGGCAGGGCACTGATAGTTAACGCTCTCGAAGGCCATGATCGGTCCTTTCGCTGCCGGAGGCTATGCGCCGATGGCGCCGCCGCAGTATTCGCAGCGCCCACTGGCATCGGGAATGGTGGTGGCTCCGCAGAAGGGGCAGGTCACCGCGGTCTTGGGGGCCTTGGCGGCCACGACGCTGTCGCGCGTCTCCTGGCGCAGCTGCACCAGCGCGTCGCGGACCTCGGTTGCCTGGCGCTTGGCCTCGCGGTATTCGATGGAGCCGCGCTGATCGATGGTGGAGTCGTTCACGCGCAGGTTGATCTCGGTAAAGTACGGCGTGTTGACGTGGATGGTCAGATTAAAGTCGTAATCCAGGTCGTAGCGCGGCGGGTTGTAGCTCTCGCGCTCGCCGTCCTTGGTCTCGCGATAGATCTCGGTGCGATGCTCGTCGATATCCATATCGCAGCCGAGTACCTGCGAGAACTCGATGATGTCGGGATTGGCGTCGCGCCAGCGGCTCTGCGAAGTGATGATCAGCAGGCCCGCGTCCTCATCGAGCATAATATTGGTGCGCCCGGCAGAAAGCGTGCGCGTGGGGTTGAACGAAGACAGGCGTTCGGCGTTGGCCTCGCGGTAGGCGAGTTGCTCACGGATGTCGTCCGCGGTGCTGGAGCGATAGCCGTGAAAGTAGGGGGAGAGCTTGCCGGCGCACTCTTTGCACAGGTAGCCTTCATTGATTTTTGTCTTACCTAGAAGTCCCAGCTCGGTACCGCAAATCGCGCACTCTTTCTTCTCGAACATCTTGTCAAAGAAGCCCATGGCTGCCTCCCATCAACTGGTAGCGTGTGTCACTTTTGATGATGGGGGAGTGCGCGATCCTTCGCGATACCCAGACGGCTCAAGGAGTCTCCACAACTGGGACACATGGCCCATTTTTCATCCGACACATAGGGACACTCCTTGCTGCGGGTAGTCATTGGGGACGTACTTAAATGAGCGGTAGTTGGAGACACTCCTTGTCGAGCTAGAGGTCGCGCGTGTCCCTTCTGGTCCATGCGGCTAAAAATCGCGGCGTGATGTGAACGGCTGGGGTCAAATTTGCAGCATTTCGAGCTCGGCTTCGATATTGAGATTGGTTCTTTATTAAAATGGAATTCCAGACAATTGAGCGGCCGGGGGTTAACCATGAGGGGTATGGGAGACACAACCGCATATTTGCGTCGGGGCATTCGGGAGATTATATGCCTGGCGCTGTTCTTCTTCACGTTTTTGGCGTGCGAGTATCTTTTTGATGTGCGCATGGCCGAGTTCGTGTCTCCGGACGAGGTTGTTATTTATGAGAGCCTTGTCATCGGCGCGAGCGTGATTGGCTTTTTTGTGCGTCCCATTCTGTACTATCGCCGTCCCCATGCTATCGACGCAACGAGTGACGTCACGGGCGTTTTGCTGGTGGCGGCATTGCTGCTGTTGATTATGGCGGTTCAGGTTGAGGTGGTAATTGCCGGCGGTTTGGTGGCGTGCTGCGCGCTGGGCTACTGCGGATCGACTGCTCATGCAAATTTTGCGAGGCGCTTTGCGCGAACGCCCTGCTTGGCGCGCGCCGCCGCACTTTCTTACGCCATGGGCGTTCTGGTGCAGGTTCTCAACCACATGGTGATGCCTGTCGGCATTCCTCAGCAGGCGGTAGTGTCGAGAAAGTTGGTGTAGAGCCCCATCCGAAGCGAGTCGGCCCGGCGTCCTAGAATCTGGAATACGGTTGATATCCTATGCCGCCTCGACCCTGTCCGCAAGCTCGAGGCCGGACTCGAGCATCTTCCTGGCCTCCGCCTCAAGCCGCGCCCAATCGACGGGACCGTCGATTCCCCGAGTGCGACCGTCATCGTAGAGCTCGTTCATCCTCACCTCCGAGAAGTACCTGGACTCCTGCCATATCTCGTCCTGCTCGCACATGACCGCGCCCGCGAGCCGCACCAGCGAGCCCGTGGAGGGGAACACCTGCACGACGCGCGACCTGCGCTTTATCTCCCGGTTGGTCCTCTCCTGCACGTTGTTGGTGCGCAGGCGCTTCCAGTGGGTCGGCGGGAAGTCGAGGTAGGCCAGCGCGTCGGGCTCGGCCTCCTCCAGCACCGCCGCCGCCCTGGGGCAGCACCCCTCCAGCATGTCGCACGCCGCGTGGTACATGGCCGTCACGGTGGCGGCGTCGCGCCCGCGGAACACCTGCGACACGATCCTGCCCACGCGGCGCCTGAGCTGCCAGGAGCCGGCCTCGCGCATGCAGTCGCGCATGAGGTGGACCGCGCAGCGCTGCCACGCGGCGCCCTGGAAGACCTCGCCGAGCGCCCGGACGAGCCCCGGGTGGGCGTCCGAGACGACGAGCCGCACGCCCGCCGCCCCGCGCGAGCGGATAGCCCGCAGGAAGGCGAGCCACGAGTCGTAGGACTCGGTGTCGACCACGTCGACGCCCAGGACGCGCCTCCAGCCGCCCGCATCGCAGCCGATGGCGGTGACCACGGCGGTGGAGGCGACGCGCCCCTCGCGGCGGCACTTGACGTAGGTCGCGTCGAGCCAGACGTAGGGCACCGGCGAGCCGCCGAGCGGCCTTGCGCACAGGTCCTCGATGTCTGCGTCCAGGCTCGAGGCGATGGCGCTCACCTGGTCCTTCGAGAGTCTGGAGACGCCCATCTTCTCGGCCACCCTCTGCACCTTGCGGGTGCTGGTGCCCGTGGCGTACATCTCGGCCACGGCGGCCACGAGGGCGCGGTCGACGCGCCGGTGGCGCTCGAGCACGTCCTCGGGGAAGAAGCTGCCGGAGCGCAGCTTGGGGATGCGCAGCGTCAGCGTGCCGACGCAGGTGGCGAGCGACCTCTCGCGGTAGCCGTTTCGGCTGTTCCCCCCGCCACCGCAGAGCTGGTCGGCCTCGGCGTCCATCACGGCGTTCACGACCTGCTCGGCGAGACGCCTGAGCAGCTCCTGCATGTCGATGGCGCCGTCGTCGAAACGGGGCATGGCGAGCATGTCCGGCGTCGGGTCTGATAAGATTTCCATAGCGGTCTTCGTCCTTTCCTAGAACCTGTTGTTGTGGTGATTTCAGATTCTAGGACGAAGGCCGTTCTTCGTTAAACGGGCGCTAGGGCGTCACCCTTACACCAACATTTTCGACGCGATCCAGCAGGCTGTTCTGGTCGTCTGTGCGATCGCGCAGGTGGCGTTGCTCCACGGTGCCCGACGCGCCAAGCTGCGCGACGAGTCCGATCCCAGCTTTGAACCCAGTGCTGCCGGGCTTTCGGTAGATGCTCTGGAATATGGCGCCAAGTGGCATGACGATCCCAAGGCAAAGGCGGCATTCCGTCGCGCCGTAGTTCGCCTGACCGTGGCGACGGCGTATCTTTCCAGCGTATTCGCCGCTCTCAACGCGGGCTTCACGACCCTGCATGCTGTCGGAACCGTCGATTTGGGCGATTGGCCGCGCCTGCTGCTTGTCGTGAGCTCGTTGGTTGCTGGCGCACTATTTGACCTGCACGGCCGCTCGTATATGAATATCGGCATGACATGTGCCGCCATACTGTCCACGCTTTCGTTCTTTGTGCTCATCGTCGACGGCAATGGCGGCAACGAGCTTGCTGCCACGATCATCTTTTATCTGGGCTCGGGCTTTTTCGTGGTGTTCTTTACCACAAAATATGCCGCCGTCTCGCTCTATGCGCGCTGGTCATATTTTTGGCCGTGCATGGGTCGCGTCGTCAACAACGTGTGCTCGATGTTCGTGACGGCGCCGGCAGTGGCGATTATCTCGAGTCAAAATGTGCTGGCTGCGGTCGGTGCGGCGCTCGTGATGTTTGTGGGCATTGCGATTACGCTGCTGGGGCAGTTGGGGCAACGAGCCGATGATGCCGCGATGCGGGACGGACTGCCGCTTGCCACCGACGATCTTGGTGGGGATCTTGCGCCCACATGCTCCGACCCCGAGCCCGTGGAGGCAGCGGAGCTCACGTCCGATGAACGCCTTGATGCCTTCGTCGCCACCTTTGGGCTTACAGAGCGCGAGCGCGATATTCTTGAGGTCTTGGTCGTTTCGGACCAGAGCGTTCAGGACATCGCCACAACGCTCTTTCTTTCGCGCTCCACGCTCTACCGCCACATTTCCTCGATCAACAAAAAGGCCGGTACCGCCTCGCGTGTAGCCCTTATCAACTTCTTCTGGTCCTGGACGCCCAAGGACTAGCTAATCCTCCAATAAGTTGCGGTGGAATAGTCCCTAAATTAAAGTCACGGGGCTTTAAACAGGAACTATTTCACCGCAACTGCTGGGGGGATAGACTGCGGCGGCGGCAGAGGCAACGGCAGCGGCGTTGGCAGCTGTGGTAGTGGCAACGGCAGCTGGCAGGGTGTTTTCCGTCTACTTGCTACAGCAGCTCGCCGTGGCGGGCAATGTAGCGGCGCTTCGCCAGCTGGGTGAGCGCGATATAGGCGGTAACGATGCCAATGAGCAGCCCAAAAAAGCTCGTGGGCAGCGGCATGAGGCCGAGCGCATCGGCGATGGGGCTTGCCGGCAGCCAGGTGACGAGCGCCAGGCCCAGCACGGTAAGAACGCACAATGCGGGCGCGGCGTGGTCGCGCGGGCTCGGCAGATGCGGGGAGCGCAACATGTGGACCACGAGTGTCTGCGACCACATGGACTCGACAAACCAGCCGCTCTGGAAGAGCGCAGCAAAGGTCGCCATACCCGCGACGTCGCCCGCGGCGGCAAGCTCGGACCAGCTTGCGTCCACGGCGGCGGGGCACACGACAAAGAAGAGCGCGGCGAAGGTCACGATGTCAAACAGCGAGCTCACGGGGCCCAGCTCGAGCATAAAGCCCTTGATGGATGCGGCGTCCCAGGCACGCGGGCGGGCAGTCCAGGCGTCATCGACGGTGTCCCACGGCAGTGCGATGCGCACGATCTCGTAGACCAGCGACAGCAGTACCAGCTGCAGGGCGCTCATGGGCAAAAACGGCAAGAACAGGCTCGCGACGGTCACGGACAGCACATTGCCAAAGTTGGAGCTCACCGTGGTCTTGAGGTACTTGAGCAGGTTGCCGTAAGTGCGGCGGCCTTCGATGATGCCGCGCTCGAGCACGCCCAGGTCCTTCTGAAGCAAGATGATATCGGCGGATTCCTTGGCAATATCGACGGCCGAATCGACCGAGATGCCGCAATCGCTCGCACGCATTGCGGCGGCGTCGTTGATGCCGTCGCCCATAAAGCCCACGGTGTGGCCGAGCATCTCGCGCATGACACGTACCAGGCGCGCCTTCTGCAGCGGCGAGAGCTTGGCGAAGAGGTGGGTTTTCTCGGCGCGCTCGGCAAGTTCGGCGTCATCGAGCGCATCGATCTCGGAGCCGAGCAAGACGTTGCTCGCATCGATACCAATCTGCTCGCAGACGGTGGCGGCGACGCGGTCGTTGTCGCCGGTTAGGACCTTGACCGCCACGCCCTTGGCCTCGAGGGCGGCGACGGCGCCCGCGGCACTTGCTTTGGGCGGATCGAGGAAGGCCAAAAAGCCCATCAGCACCATGTCGCACTCGTCGGCGATGCCAAACTCGCCCACGCAGCGCGGATCGGTCTTCTGCGCCACGGCAATCACGCGCAGGCCCTCGGCGTTAAGATTGGCGACCTGCTTGCGAATCTGGGCGAGCTTGTCTTCGGCGAGCGGCCGGGCGATACCGTTGACCTCGACAAAGGAGCAGATCTCGAGCATTTCCTCGGCAGCTCCCTTGGTAACCATCTGGGTTTTGCCTTGGGCGTCGGAGACAACTACGCTCAGGCGACGGCGTGAGAAATCGAAGGGAACCTCGTCAACCTTGGTGTAGCGGTCGCGCAGGCTCTGGCCCAGCATGGAATCGGGTGCGACGGTCGAGGGTGTCACATCGGCACGGTCGATTACGGCCAGGTCGATAAGATTTTTGAGGCCGGTCTGGAAGAAGCTGTTCAAAAACGCATGGCGCAGCACGCGTGCGTCCTCGTTGCCGTCGGTGTTGAGGTAGCGCTCGAGCACGATGCGGTCTTCGGTGAGGGTGCCGGTCTTGTCGCAGCACAGGACGTCCATCGCTCCGAGGTTTTGAATCGCCGGCAGCTCCTTGACGATAACCTGGCGACGGGCGAGGTCCTTGGCGCCCTGCGACAGGCTCGTGGTCACGATGACGGGAAGCATCTGCGGCGTGATGCCCACGGCCACGCTCGTGGCGAACAGCAGCGCGTCGATGACGTTGCCCTTGGTGGCGGCGTTGATGGCAAAGACGGCCGGCGCCATAACGAGCATCAGGCGCACCAGCAGCATGGAGACGCTCGAGACGCCGCGGTCAAACGCGCTCTTTTCGCCGCGCCCGTTGAGCATCTTGGCGATGCCGCCCAGGTAGGTGTCCGAGCCGGTGGCAACGACAAGCGCCATGGCGGCGCCGTTTTGCACGGAGGTGCCGGTAAAGACGATGTTCTTGCAGGCAGAGAGTGGCAGTGCGGAGCCGTCGGCGCCCTCGACGACGGTGACGGCGGTGGTCTTCTCGACGGCCTCGCTCTCGCCGGTGAGTGCGGACTCGATCACAAACAGGTCGCGCGCGGTGATGATGCGGGCATCTGCCGGCACCATATCGCCGGCAGAGAGACGGATTACATCGCCGGGGACGAGCTCGTCGAAGGGGATCTCGATGCGCTCGCCGTCGCGCAGGGCGGTGCAAGTGTTGGAGACCAGGTCCTTGAGGGCTTCGGCCGCATTGCCGCTGCGGGCTTCCTGGATAAACTTCATGCCGCCCGATACCAGCAGTATGATGCCGATGACGATGACCGTGGAGGGGTCGCGCTGCGGCTCGGGTGCGGCGAGCACGTCGATGTAGAGCGAGACCAGTGCGAGCGCGGCGAGGATGCCGGCGAAGGGATCGATGAACGCGTCGGCGATGCGGCGGGCGAGCGTTTTGGTCGTTGCCTCGATGGTGTTGGGGCCGACGGCGTTCAGGCGCTCAGTTGCCTGCTCGACGGTGAGGCCGTTTGCCGTGGCGTCAAGCAGTACGAGGGCGTCCTCGGCACTATGGGTGGCGGCGAATATGGTGTTCTTGGACAGGCCGGTATGAGCGGCAGGGCGCGCCGTGCGGCGGCGCTTGGAGATGGCTTCGAGTACCGTGACGGTTTTGAGCATCAGCATAGGGTCCTCCTTGTTGAGGGGAGTTAGCGTACGTGTCGTATTTGCTTCAAAAAACCTAGATGTCGCTCACGTCAAGCTCTTGAGCCCACAAAGGGTGCAGCGCGCTTTGCGGTGGTTTTGGCGATCTGCCGGTGGCGTTTATGCGTGTGCGGAGTCCTCGCGGCGTGCCGAGGGCGACATGCAGGTTTTTCGACTAGGACTGCCTTCCATGGCACACCTCCTAAAGGCTGAGCGCAGCGCACTTTGGGTATCTCGTACCCCTTTTTAATCCGCCCGTATTCTTGATGAGGGGGTTTGACATGTCAACCCCATTGTTCGGAAAACCATTCCCCCTGACAAAGCCTTTACAGAATGCCGTGGCCCCAAAGCGCGCCCGCATCGACGCTTCGCCTGCGCTAAACTGGAAGGCACGTACGCGATTACGAGAGGAGCCCGCATGGAGGCTTACAAGCAAGAGTTCATCAAGTTTATGGTCGAGTCCGACGTCCTTAAGTTCGGCAGCTTTACGCTCAAGAGCGGCCGTCAGTCCCCGTTCTTTATGAACGCCGGCGCTTACGTGACGGGCTATCAGCTCAAGAAGCTGGGCGAGTATTACGCCCAGGCCATCCACGATAACTTTGGCGACGACTTTGATGTGCTGTTTGGACCGGCCTACAAGGGTATTCCGTTGGCCGTCGTGACCGCAATTGCCTACCACGAGCTGTACGGCAAGGAGGTCAAGTACTGCTGCGACCGCAAGGAGGCCAAGGACCACGGTGCCGATAAGGGCAACCTGCTGGGTTATGAGCCCAAGGACGGCGACCGTGTGGTCATGGTCGAGGACGTCACCACCAGCGGCAAGTCCATCGACGAGACCTATCCTAAGGTCAAGGCTGCTGCCGATGTCGAGATCAAGGGCCTGATCGTGTCCCTCAACCGCATGGAGGTCGGCAAGGGCGGTGTGACCACCGCTCAGAAGGAGATCGAGGCAAAGTACGGTTTCCCCGTCGCGAGCATCGTTTCCATGGCCGAGGTCGTCGAGACCCTCTACAACCACGAGATCGACGGCAAGGTCGTCATCGATGACGAGCTCAAGACCGCCATCGACGCCTACTACGAGCAGTACGGAGCACGTTAGTTACGGCGTTTTACCAAACGCCGTAACTGCTCGACGCTGCGCGGGCCGCATTTGGACAATCTGACGTTCAACTTCAAGGGCGCGACCAGAAGGTCAGCGCCCTTTCGTTTCACGTCACCTTGTCTCAAATGCGACCCGCTCGCTGTCCGTTCTCTACCTGCGGCGTCGTCTTGCTCCGAATGCGGCTCGCTCGCTGTCGTTGCCGAAACATCGGCGTTGCCGGACTAGTCATTGGGGACGTTCATAAATGACTACTCAGGAATGAGCGTGGATAATCTCCCGTTTTTGGCCTGTGTGCAGGCTCAAAGTGGGAGATTATCCACGCTCGCTTTAATTTGCCTGGGTTGCGATGCCTATCTAATCGGCTCGGCGTCTTCCCTGAGAATCGAAAGATACTCTTCATACCCGTACTGCCGGTATCTCTGTCTTGACTCGTCGAGCGGACGGAGGATAGCCAATTCTTCAAATGATTTGACGAGCGAGCTCGCGGTACTCCTGCCGATATCGAGTTGGGCAGCGATGAATGCGGTGTCGACGATGGGGTGCTCTTCAAGAATGCCCAACAGCCTTTGCCCGTTTGCAGCAGTCCTTCCGAGATTTTCGGTAATGGTTGCTGTGGAACGGTTATGGAGGTCAACAAGGTTTTTTAAAGACCCTACCGAGTCCTTCGCACTCTCGAGAAGACTGTTGCAGAAAAACTCTATCCATTCCTCGTAAGTGCCTCTCTCCCTTACGGATGTGAGTTGCCGGTAGTACTCGCTTCGGTTTTTCTTGAACTGGAACGATGGATAGAACAAGCAAGAATGAAGAACGCCATCATTGATGAGCATAAGTGTAATGAGAAGCCTGCCCAGGCGACCGTTTCCGTCTAGGAATGGATGGGCAGTTTCAAATTGGTAATGGACGAGCGCCGCCCGCACAATCGGATCCATTTCGACTTGAGGCTCATTGATAAAGCGTTCGAGGTCCTGGAGCGTGTTACTCAAATCTTCAATGTTTGGAGGGACAAACGATGCAGTTGCAATGGTGCAGCCTGAGGGGCCAATCCAGTTTTGTGAGGAGCGTAGCTCGCCTGGATTCTTCTCCGTTCCGCGCACTCCGTCCAGCAGGACCGCATGAACTTGCCTAAGAAGTCTCGTGCACAAGGGCATCTTTTTGAGCAGTTCTACGCCGCGGGCGACAGCGCGGACGTAATTCACGACGTCTGCGACATCTTTATGATGGAGTTGTGTTTGAGATGGACTAAGTAGGTCGTCAAACGTGCACTGGGTTCCCTCAATTTGCGAAGAAAGGAGTGCTTCTTTGCGCGCGTACATTGTCAGATACATGTCGGCGTTGGGAACAAAGTAGAGCATGCCTTCAAGCTCTCCAAGCTTTCGTGAGCATGCGGAAAGCGTGCGATAGGTTTCCTCGGTGAGGTTTAGCTGCCTCAATGATTGCAAGGGCGTTGGAAAAAACGAATAGTAAGCCAATTTCCCCGATAGATTATTGCGGAGCGTTCCCTGGCCGTTCTCCTCGATTTGCATCGCGCCCTCCATATCTTTAGTGCCGGAAACTCGTTATTAGGCTAATCATATCAATTCTAATAACGAGTTTAAGGATTAAATAGTTATTAGAATTGATGTAAACAATCTAATGATGAGAAGTCGTTATTACTTGACCATGGAGCTCGGCTTGGTACAAGGGGGTCATCCAAAATGAACGTGGATAATCTCCCGTTTTTGGCTCGGTGACGGCCTCAAAGTCAAAGTGGGAGATTATCCACGCTCGTTAGTTAAGCGTCCGAAAATCCACACTCGCCAAACCTACCAAAAGGGACGGTTTTATTTTGGCACGTTTCGGTCGGTATCAGGAAGTGTCAGGGACGGGGCGGCGGCAGGACTCGAGAGCGAAAAGAAGTATCGGGTTTGGTGCGCCCGCTTCTGCCCGTCCCGCGCGTGGGCGATACTCGGCTTATCGAACCGCGATGCAAAGGAGATGCTCATCCCACGAGCACTACCGAGAAGGGCTTGCGATTCGAGTCCCCACCTTAGCATTTGAACCATTTGGCACTATAATTACCGTAGGCATGCGCACAACGTTGCGCTTAATCAAGAGGAGAAAACGTATGGGTCTGTTTGATATGTTCAAGAAGAAGGCTGAGCCCGCGGCTGCCGCTGCTCCGGCCTCCATCTCTGCTTCTGCCGGCGCCGACGTGCTGTGCTCGCCCGTCAAGGGCAAGGTCATCAAGATGGCCGACGTGCCCGATCCCGTCTTTGGTGGCGAGGTTCTGGGCAAGGGCTGTGCCGTGTGGCCCGAGGACGATCTGGTCTACGCTCCCTGCGACGGTAAGGTGACCGTCACCATGGGTCACGCCGTGGGTCTGCAGTCCGATAGCGGCATCGAGGTTCTGGTGCACGTTGGCGTCGATACCGTCAACATGAACGGCGATGGCTTCGAGGGCTTCGTCAAGGCCGACGACGTTGTGAAGGCCGGCCAGCCCATACTCAAGATCGACCGCGCCAAGATCGCCGCTGCCGGTTACAAGGACTGCGTCGTGGTGGCCGTGTCCAACACCGCCGAGTTTGCCGACGTCGAGCTCACCGTTGAGGCAGAGTCCGCCGTCGCCGCCGGTGACGCCATCGTTAAGGTCGTTCGCAAGTAAACTGCGGCGTTCAAAGGATGTGCAAGGGTGGTCGGGTTTTCCGGCCACCTTTTTTATTGCACCGTGGGGAAGCGTTTTATTGCGCGTTGGGCGGGCTTGCAAACCGTTCGGACGCTAAAACGAACCGACCGCGCCTTCGCGTTGCCGAGGGTGTTCATAAGTGGATAGTATGGGCTTACTTATTACAACGTGTGCCGCGTCCGGGAAGCGCGGTGCCGCTCATTGGGAGGAACAACATGAAAAAGAAGCTGCTGCTTGCGCCCCTCATGGCCGTCTTGGTTGCATGCGTGGTCGTGCTTTCCGGCTGTGGAGGTCCTTCGGTTGAGGAGCTCATCACCGAGGATCTTACGACGCAGTTTGACGAGGTCAAGAACGGTGGCGACGACTTCCTTTCTGGTCTGGAGGAAGCTTCGGGCGACGAGTTCGAGCAGCTGGGTATCGATCCCAAGGAGTATGCCAAGACCTATCTCGAGGGCTTTGACTACAAGATCGGCGACGTGACGGTCGACGAGGACAAGGGTGTCGCGACCGCCGAGGTCTCTATCACCTGCAAGTCTATGAACAAGATCGTCGAGGACTTCTCCACCCAGTATCAGGAGAAGGTCGCCGCGCTTGACACGGTTCCTTCCGATGACGAGCTGTACAAGATGGCCGGTCAGGTTATGGTCGATGTGACCAAGGCCACCGAGCCCAGGAAGACCACGGTTATCTTCAAGTACACCTGCAACGACGACGGCGAGTGGTCTGCCGACGACTCCGTCAACTCCGAGATGATGGATGCAATGCTGAGCTAGTTCGTTGCGGCGTTTTACCAAACGCCGCAACTGCTCGACGTTGCGCGGGCACCAGAGCGACAACTTGTCATTCAAAGAGGACGGTATGACCAGAAGGTCTATGCCGTCCTCTTTTCATGCCAATTTGTTCGCTCTGGTGTCCGCTCGCTGTCCGTCCTCTACCTGCGGCGTTGCCATTGTTGGGGTAGTCGTTGGGGCGTTCTTGTCTGACTAGTCGTTTAAGAACGTCCCCAACGACTACTTTCCGCGCAACAGCATTGTCGCAGCTGCGTTAAGCAGTGTCGCTCGTTACTCGCCCAGGATTAGCGCTGCGAGCTCGCCCTGGGTGTCCACCACGTAGTCGGCGCCGGCGGCTTCCAGCTCTGCGCGGCCGCGGAAACCCCAGCTGACGCCCGCACTCTTAAGGCCGGCGTTGTGGCCGGTCAGGATATCGACATTGGAATCGCCTACGTAGAGCGTGGTCGCCGGGTCGGCGCCTAGCTCTTCCATCACATGCAGCGTGACGGGTGCTTCGGGCTTGGGCGGAAACGCATCGACACGGCCCTGCACCAGCGCAAAGCGCTCGGAACCAAAATACTTTTCGATAAGCGGAGCCGCCGAGACGTGGTCCTTGTTAGTGAGCACGGCAAGCTGAACGCCCGCGGCGCGCAAGCGGTCGAGCATCTCGATCGTGCCGGCATAGGGAGCGGTGTGGTCTTCCTTGTGCTCGCCGTAGTAAGCCCTAAACTCGGCAAGCGTCTGCTCAAACATGCGGCCGTCGCCTGCGTACTCGGCGGGCATAAAGCGCTCAACCAGCTTGAGCATGCCGTTTCCCACCTTGTAGCGGTACTCGTCAACGGCAAACGTGGGCCAGCCGTGCGCCTCGCAGGTATGGTTGCCGGCGGCCGCCAGGTCCTCGAGCGTGTTGAGAATGGTGCCGTCCAGGTCAAAGATCACATGGGAAAAAGCTGCTGCCATGGGTGCTCCTGCCGCTTGAGTTGTAAAACGCACCCCATGATACTGGGCATGCGTGCCGGGCATGTTTGGAATCTGAATATCTTTAATAGCCCTGAGCCTTTGTCGTTAGCAAATTCTCGGCAGCTGCTCTCCTACGAGCATGTCGAGGATGCGGGTCGAGCCCCAGCCGGTGCGCACGCGCACGGCGGGATGGGCGCCCTCGGCAAGTGGCAGCACGCGGCCGATGATGGCGGCATTCTCGCCGTAGCGGGCGGCGCGCATGGCGCTCAGCGCGGCATCGGCTTGCTCGGCCGGCACGACGGCAACCATCTTGCCCTCGTTTGCCACCTGCAGCACATCGTAGCCGAGCATCTCGCAGGCGGCCTGCACGTCGGGACGCACGGGCACGGCATCCTCGTCGATCTCCATGGCAACGCCGCTGGCCTGCGCAAACTCGTTGAGCGTCGAGGCCAGGCCACCGCGCGTGGGGTCGCGGAAGCAGCGTGTGTCGGGTGCTGCGGAAAGCACATCGGCAATCAGGTGGTTGAGCGGCGCGGCGTCGCTTTCGATGGTGCTCGAAAACGCCAGACCCTCGCGTTGGCTCATGATAGCGATGCCGTGGTCGCCCAGTGTACCCGAGACCAGGATGACATCGCCGGGCTGGCAGTTTGCGCCGCTGAGCGCCACGCCCGCAGGCACCTCGCCCACGCCGGCGGTATTGATGTAGACGCCGTCGGCCCCGCCGCGCTCGACCACCTTGGTGTCGCCCGTGATTATGGACACGCCCGCCTCGCGTGCCGTCTCGGCCATCGTCTGCACAATCTGGCGGAGCCTATCCATGGGATAGCCCTCTTCGAGGATAAAGCCGCACGATAGGTAGCGCACGTTGGCGCCCGAGGTCGCGACGTCGTTGACGGTTCCGCACACGGCGAGGCGGCCGATGTTGCCACCGGGGAAGAACTGCGGCGAGACTACAAAGCTGTCGGTCGACATGGCGATGCGCCCGCTCGCGGGCAGCGCGGCGACGCCGGCGTCGTTGCCTTCGAGCAGCTCGGGCGACCCAAAGGCATCCAAAAAGACCTCATCGATGATGCGTTTCATCATCTGGCCGCCGGAGCCGTGGCCCAGCAGGACGGTGCTATCGGTAACGCTATGGGACATATCGAAAACTCCAATCGTGGGTGGTGCCGGTGTGCGGGTGTGTCCGGGCTAGTCGCGGTAGCGGTAGTACGCCGCGCAGCTGCCTTCGGAACTCACCATGCACGGGCCGACGGGGTGCTCGGGCGTGCAGGTGCGGCCAAAGAGCGGGCAGTTGCTCGGCGTAATGGCCCCGCGCAGCACGTCGCCGCAGCGGCACCCGCGCGGCTCGACCGTCGCCTCAACGGGCGCGTCAAAGCGAGCGCGGGCATCAAAGCGCGAGAACTCGGGGCGGATGGAAAGGCCCGAGTTGGCAATCAGCCCCAGCCCGCGCCACGTGGTATCGCACGGCTCAAATACCTGCTCGACCAGCTGGCGCGCCACAGGATTGCCGTCGGCATTGACGCCGCGACGGTAGGCGTTGTCGATCGCGGGCTGCCCCTCAACAACCATCTGGACCAGCATGCAGATACCCTGCAAGATGTCGACCGGCTCAAATCCCGTTACCACGCCTGGAGTCTTAAACTCGTCGACCAAAAAGCCAAAGGGGGCTAAGCCCGTGATGGTGGCGACGTGGCCCGGCAGGATAAAGCCGTCGATGGTGGTCTCGGGATCGTTGGCGATGGCGCGCAACGCCGGCGGCGTGGTCTTGTGGGCGCAATAGACCGAGAAGTTCAAAAGCCCGCGCGCCTCGGCCTCCAAGATGGCGGCGGCGATGGTGGGCGTCGTAGTCTCAAAGCCCACGCCCATAAAAATGACCGGGCGATCAGGGTTTTGCTCGGCAATGTCGAGCGCGTCGAGCGGGGAGTACACAATGCGAATATCGCGCCCCGCCGCCTTTTGCGCAGCGAGCGAGGTGGATGATCCGGGCACGCGCATCATGTCGCCAAAGGTGGTGATGATGGCGCCGTCTATGTTGGCGAGCGCGATTGCGTGGTCGATGTCGCGGTTGGCGGTGACGCAGACGGGGCAGCCCGGGCCGCTCAGCAGCTCGAGCCCTGCCGGCATAATGGAGCGAAAGCCATAGCGCCCGATGCTCACGGTATGCGTGCCGCAGACTTCCATAAGGTTGATGGTGCGGTCGCCGACAAGCTCATGAATGCGCTCGATGAGCTCGCGAGCCAGCTTGGGATCGCGGAATGCCGAGAAATCGATACCAGAGCGAGCCGGCTGCTCGGGCGCCACTAGTAAGCCTCCGCCGGGTTGGTGGCCAGCTGGTCTTCTTCGACCAGCTCGGACATGGCATTAACAAGCTCGAGCGTTTCCTGTGCTTCCTGCTCGTCGACAATCTGGATGCCAAAGCCGGCGTGTACGAGAATATAGTCGCCAACCTGCGCCGTCGGCACGAGTTTCAGCGAAACAGGGCGCTCGATGCCCATCATGTCGACGGTGGCCTTGAGGTCATCGTCGCGTTTGACTACTTTACCGGGAACGGCAAGGCACATAATGTTCCTCTTTTATACGCTTTGCGCTGGATGGGCGCTGGATAATCCATCGTTTGATGGTAGCGCTCGCGGGGGCTGCGGGCAAACGCGCTACACCTGTGAGACGGCGGCTTGCGGGCTGGCCGAACAGCCTATTGCGGTGCGACTTGTGCGAGGCGAGTGCGTGCGACTGCCGCCTGACCGTAGGCGATGCAGCCGTCGTTAACGGGCACGGTTTGGGGAACCAAGACCGTAAGGCCTGCGTCTTTAAGCTCGCGGGTGAGGAGCTGAAGCAAAAGTTGGTTCATGAACACGCCGCCCGAGAGCGCGACGGTATCGATGTCTTCGCGCGCGCAGATTTCGCGTGCGATTCGTGCCGAAGAGCGCGCGACGGCGACATGGAAGTCGAGTGCGAGCCTGTCGGCGGGCGCTCCGGCTTCAATTCCTCCCAAAAGTGCCTCAAAGAGTGCTTTCTGGTCCAGAACATAGGGGCCGTCCAGCCACGATGGGCCAGATGCGAAATAGCCGGCGTTGTCGTCGGGAAAATGGGCGATTTCGTTGTCGAGCGCGCGCCAGGCGGCAGCCTCAAGCTCGATGGCGGGTTCGCCCTCGTAGGTTGCCTTGTCGCAGATGCCCAGAATTGCTGCCGCGGCATCAAAGAGACGCCCCATGCTGCTGGTACGCGGGCTGTTGATGCCGCGCTCGATCATGGTGGCTGTCACGCTGCGCGTTTGCTCGTCGAGGCTGTCCAAAAGCCGAGCGGCGCCTGGGTGCTCGAGCAGGCCGAGCTCACTGAGCAGGGCAAAGGCGTTGCGGCGGGCGTCGCGCACGGAGGCCGCCCCACCGGGGAGCGCCCAGGTGCGCAAATGCGCGGCGCGCTCAAAGCCGCCAAGGCTGGCAACAAGAAACTCGCCGCCCCAAATGGTCCCATCGGTGCCGGCGCCGGTGCCGTCAAAGGCGATGCCAAGGACGCGCGCGTCGGTTGTAAGCTGGCCCGCGGCGATGGCCTCGGCCATTACGCTCGCGATATGCGCATGATGGTGCTGCACCTCGACGAGCGGCAGATTGCATTTTCGCGCCTGCTCGCGCGCCCACTGGCCCGATAGATAGCTGGGGTGTACATCGCAGGCCAAGGCGGCGGGCGCCAAATCAAAGAGATCTTCCAAGCGCGTGCGCGCGGCGTTCCAGGCATCGAAGGTCTCGCCGTTTTCAACATCGCCGATATGTTGCGACGCAAAACAGGTTGCCTTGCCGTTCGTCCCTTCACGCGTGAGCGCAATCGTGGCCTTTTGTTGTGGCCCGCAGGCAAGCACGCAGGACGGAGCGCGGTCGAGCGCCGGCAACGGTAGCGGCTGGGGTGCATATCCGCGAGCGCGGCGCACGGGCATAACGGTGCCGTCAACCACGCGCACCACGGAATCGTCATAGCGTGAGAGGATCGCGCGGTCGTTACCGAGCAACGCGTCGGCGATGCCGGCAGCAACGAGGTGTTCCCAGGCAAGGTCGTCGTCGGTCTCGATGGGTTCTTCGCTCAGGTTTCCGCTGGTCATGACGAGCGCGTGCATACTGCAGGCTTCTGCCGCGGCGAGCAACAGATGCTGAAGCGGCGTATAGGGGAGCATGACGCCGAGCTCGGGCAAGTCGTGTGCGACAGATGGCGCGAGGGCGAGGATGTCGGGGGAGCCGCCGTTGCCCTCGCCAACAGTGCGCCGGCGCAGCAGCACGATGGGGCGGATACTGCCAGCGAGCAGATCGCGTTCAGCATCGTCGATATGACACAGGCGCTCGGTATCAGCAAGACTGCGCACCATGACGGCAAGTGGTTTGTTGCTGCGGCGTTTGCGACGGCGCAACTCGGCCACCGCTTGCTCGTTGGCAGCGTCACAGGCTAGATGGAATCCGCCCAGGCCCTTGATGGCGACGATGTCACCACTGGCCAGCAGCTCAACGCAGCGCTCGATGATAGCGTCGCTGGCCTCGCGTGTGGTGCCGACGGCCGGTGTCGCGGACGAATTCCCGCACGCATCGCCGTTTACAGCCTCGCGCCACGTAATATGCGGCCCGCAATCAAAGCAGGCATCGGGTTGCGCGTGAAAACGCCGGTCGAGTGGGTCGGCATACTCCGCGGCACACCTGGGACACATGGGAAAACAATCCATCGAGGTAGCCGCTCGGTCATAAGGCAGCGACCGGATGATGGTAAAGCGTGGGCCGCAGTTGGTGCAGTTGATAAAGGGGTAGTGATAGCGTCGGTCGGCGGGATCGAACAATTCGCGCAGGCAATCGTCACAGGTAGCGATGTCGGGCGAGACGAGCGTCGTGTGTGCGGTCTGGTCCTGCGATGCTACGATGCGAAAGCCCTGTTCATCGGCGGCATCCCAACCGTTGGCTGCCAGGTCAACAACCTCGACATACTCTACGCGAGCCGCCGCGGGCGCATGCTCAGAAAGCGCGGCAACAAAAGCATCGAGCGCATCGGCCGGAGCGTGCGCCTCGATATGCACGCCGTCGCCCGCATTGAGCACCCATCCGCAAATGCCATGCGCCATGGCCTCGCGATACACAAACGGTCGCATACCAACGCCCTGCACAATGCCCGACACATGAATATGCACATGCCGCATGCGACACCCCTCATCAAAACCGACCAAAAAGGGACAGGTTTATTTTGGTAGGTAAAACTTCTAAACCTGCCAAAACAAACCTGTCCCTATTTGGCAGGTGCGCTGCGGGAAATCCCGCTACAGCCCCAGGCTCTGCTTGGTGGCGGCGCACGTGAGCTCGCCGTGCTTAACGCCGCGCAGGCCCAGCAGGCGGTCGGCTAGTTCGTAGACGCGCTCGCCGCGACCCTTGAGTGCCAGGATTTCCAAGCAGTTGTGGTGATCCAAATGCACGTGCATCGTCGATACGATCTCGTCGGTGTAGTCGTGCTGCACCTCGTCCAGGCGGCGCGTCAGATCGCCGGTGTGATGGTCGTAGATCATGGTGAGCGACCCGATAACGTGCTCATCGGGCGTGCGCATCTGCTCTTTGGCGATCGAGGCGCGAATCAAATCGCGCACGGCCTCGGAGCGGTTGGCCACGTCGCCGCGGCGCGCGATCCGCTCGTCAAAACGGCGCAGCAGGTCGTCGGGTGCGGTAACCGAAAAACGGACCAGCTCGGAGCCGGAGCCACTACAGTGGCAGCCCGCGTCACCGTCCGCCCCGTGCGGATGCTCGTGCTCGTACTCGCAACAGTGCTCGTGTTCGGCCACCTTACACCAGCTTCACGGAGCCGACGGAGTTGTGGTCGGCCTCGATGGCTTCCTCGTAGCCCTCGAGCGCGTCATGCGCCTCGTGGAGCGCGGCCATGGCGGCCTCGAGCTTGGCGCCGATGCGCTCCATGTCAAAATTCTCGGTCGCATGCAGCAGCTGATGGCTCCACTCGTGAGCGAGCTCGATGGTGTCGTCGACCTGCTTGACGCTCATGGCAAGCTGGCTCATGTTCATTCCAACATCATGCATGGGAAATCTCCTTTTGTATGGGGCAGTTCAGTGGTTCAGATTTTACTACGCCCGCTCTGCGCGCAGCTGCATAAGAAAACGGGTACGAGTCTGTGCGACCCGCACCCGTTCACTGGGGGCTGTTTGTGACTACCATACTATCCGTGGTTGCACTCGGTGCATTCAGAAGTCCGGCGAGCGGCGTAAAAGCGCTCATGGACGGCAGGCAGACGGCAACATGTAACAAGCGTATTACAGATGCTTCTCCAGCAGCGCCTGCAGCCTCGCCTTGGGCAGAGCGCCAACCGAGCGGTCAATCTCCTCGCCGTTCTTAAACACAATCAGCGTGGGGATGCTCATGACGCCATACTTCATGGCCAGGTCCTGGTTGTCGTCGACGTTGCATTTGGCAACGGCAAGCTTGCCCGCCAGCTCATCGGCAACCTCGTCAACGATGGGCGAGAGGGATCGACAGGGCCCGCACCACGGTGCCCAAAAATCGACCAGCACGGGCAGGCTGTCGTTAACGATGGAATCGAAGTTCTCGGGGGTAATCTGATTAATGTCAGCCATGGTGACCTCCATAATGCGACGCGGCTCGGCCGCGTAAAACTCAGTACGACCGTGCTTATACCCAGCCGCCCGCAAAGCAACCACTCGCGGGCGGCTCTTTTATATAATGGTGGGCACGCAAACGATTGGAGAGCGCATGCCCACGTCACAAAGCCAGAAAAAAGAAGCCATCGCCCAGGCGACCGAGCAGGAGCTCGCATCGCTCGCGGTCCGTGGCGTGCGTATTGCGGGCAACGCGTGCTCGCCGATCGTGCTGGTCAAAGGCGATTTGGACGAGGCCGAGCGTTCGGGTGGCGAGCTTGCCGCCGGCCCGGATGGCGCGGCGTTGCGCAAGGCGCTTGGGGCCATCGGCTACGCGCCCGAGGATTTTTGCGTGCTGGCAAGCGTCGCCGGCGTGGGTGACGGGGCGGTCGCGACAGGCGAGGGCCTACCGTGCGAGCTGTTCCGCGAGGCGCTCGAGGCCTTGGACCCCGAGGCGGTCTTGCTGCTGGACGATCGCGCGGCCGATACCATGCGCGAGACCTATGCCGACATGCTTGTGGCAATCGACGACTTCGATACCGCTATGCTCAAGCCCGGCTTGGTCGCCCATGTGCAGGGCCGCCGCGTGCTCGCGCTCGACGGCTTTGAGGCGGCACTCACTGACAAAGCCGCCAAGCAGCGCATGTGGGCATACATCAAGCAGCTGACCCCGGCAGCCGCTCCGCTGTAGCGAGGCTGGCGGCAGCCCCTACATCACGGCGCGCAGCTCAAACCGATCGCCGTTAATGCGGAACTGACAGTTGCCGTTCATGCGCTCCACGGCAAGTTTGATGCTCTTGGTGCCAAAGCCGTGGCCCGCATGCCGGGTCACGGGCATGCCGTCGACCATGCGCGGCGCGCGGTCAAACGTGTTGGAAACTAACAGCAGCAGCTGGCCGTCCTCTAATCGCAGGTCAAAGTCGACGAATCGCTTTCCCTGGGGCGCGGCGCTCGCGGCGGTGATAGCGTTTTCCAAGGCATTTGAGAGCACGCTAAACAGGTCGGCGTCACCTACGTGGATGGTTTCGGGTACGGCGGCGCGCAGGTTGGCGGTAATGCCGTTTCTATTGATATCCGAGTTAAATGACGAAAGCGCGATGTTTACGGTCTCGTTGGCGCAGAAGCGGCGTACGGCGGTGCGATCGCCGGCTTCGCAGAGTTCATCGATGCGTTTGAGCGCCTCGTCGGTGTGGCCCTCCTCAATTAAAGCGGCCAGGCCGCGTAGGAAGTGGCGCATATCGTGGCGAAGAATCGACAGCTCGCGCCCAGATTGACGCCAAGCCTCGAGCTCTTTGATGGCGGCGCTGTCGCGGGTTTCGAGCATCCAGCGCTCTCGCTCGGCGGTTTCCTTTTCTTCGTATTCGCGCAGGTAAACGGCAAGAAACATAAGATAGAAGGCACAGAGCGCAAATGCCAAAAACTCAACCGTTACCACCGAGCCCGAGTGGAACAGCGTGGTGTAGACGTTGGTGGCATAGTCAAAGACGTAATAGACGAGCGGCAGGATTAAAAGGATGCCCAGCTCGGTGGTGCTTTTAATCGCCAAGCGTGGACCGATGTCGCCGGCCCAATGCAACAGGACGGCAAAGACGGCGAGTGTGGTCGCGATGCGCGCCAGATAGTACGCGATCTGCGAATCGGTTGCGGCAAAGGCGGCGATGCCCATCCAATTGCTGAACTGGCAGCTCAGATAAGCACTCGTAATGCCGAGCGCGGCAAGCAGCGGGCTCAGGCGGTAGCGCGCACACAGGTAGACGATAAGCGGCAGGTGCACGGCAAGTGGATAAACCTGTCGGGCAAATAGTTCGCCGCCAACGACATTGGCGATCGAAAAGGCAGCGCCGGTCACGATGCCGACCAACACCAGTTCAAGCGCATGACGCCGGTTGATCTCGACACCGCACAGCGCCGCCGAGGCAAAGACGCCAAAGAGCAGCGTCGTGGCGTGGTGGATTGCCCAAAGGACCATTTCGACCGAGGAGACCATCAGTGTCTCCCACCCTCAAAGCGCACCGCAAAGTAGGCGTCTTGGAATCCCTGCTTGCAACTGCGCGAAAGCGGGATGCACACGCCCGAGCGCATGACGATGTCCGTGCGGTCAAAGTGATCGATATTGCGCAGGTTGACCTGGTAGCTGCGGTGGCATTTAAAGAAGACCGCGTTTTGCTCCAAGCGGTCCTCGACGCTGCGGAACGACTCGAGTGCCTCGATATCGCGTCCGTCGCGCAGGTGGAAGACCACGTGCTTGTTGCGCGCCTCGGCATATTCGATGTCGGACAGGCGCAGGGCGTGGTAGCCAAAGGAAGTTTTGATCACGAGCTCGTCGGTTGCCGCCGGGCGCATGCTCGAAAGCTCGTCGAGTAACTGCGCCAGGCGTTCGTAAGTCACTGGCTTGAGCAGATAGTCGAAGGCGCGGACCTCGTAGGATTCCAGCGCGAACTCGGGCGACGAGGTGAGGAACACCAGGCGCACGGCGGTGTCGGCCTGGCGCAGTTCGCGTGCGGTGTCCATGCCGTTGACGAGCGGCATGATCATGTCGAGCAGAATGATGTCGGCGCGCGATGCGGCATGGCGGGCCAGCAGGTCCTCGCCGCGTGTGACGAGCGCAACATCGACCGCCGTGCCCGTCTCGGTCGACCAACGGTCGATCATCCGGTGCAGTCTATCTAGAAAAGCGACATCATCGTCGCAGGCAATAATCTTGAGCATTCGGCCCCCTTAAGTAGTTCGATTTTGCCACATCGGGTACGCGCCGCTTGCGGGGGTGCGGACCGTTTGCGCCCCACGGCGTGCAACTCGCGCCAAGCGGTATTGCGGTGGCGAAAGATGCCTCCTGCGCCATCGAGAGCTCAGCTATCCTCAGCTTGCCAGTTCGAATATGGACCTGCCACATGATTGAATCTTTATTTCAACTTTACACCTAGGTTTACAGCTGTCTTGTCAGCTGTAAACCTAGGTGTCATACTAAAGCCCCAAGATTCGCCAAAAGAGAGGGGCCTTGATGGCACAGAGCGCGAACATGGATGCGTCGGAGCTTGCACGCGATATCGCGGCCGGCTTGGCATCGGCAACGACGGCAACGGAGCGTGCGGCACTGGTGCCCGCAGAGCTCGTCGAGGCCATTCAGCAACTAAAAACCCAACGTGACGCGGTGATCCTGGCGCACTATTACGTGGCGCCCGAGGTCCAAGCCGTTGCCGATTACGTCGGCGATAGCTTCTACCTGGCAAAGCTCGCCAAGAGCCTGCCGCAGCAGACCATCGTGTTGTGCGGCGTGGAGTTTATGGGCGAGAGCGCCAAGCTGCTCAATCCCACTAAGACCGTGCTGCTGCCCGAGCCGGGCGCGGACTGTCCCATGGCGCACATGGTCAAGCGCGAGACGGTCGACGCGGCGCGCGCCGAGTACGGCGACGACCTGGCTGTCGTCTGCTACGTCAACTCCACGGTCGAGATCAAGAGCTGGAGCGACGTGTGCGTCACCAGCTCCAACGCCGTCAAGATCGTGTCCGAGCTGCCGCAGCAGCATATCCTGTTCATTCCCGACCAAAACCTCGGTCGCTTCGTAGCCGAGCAGGTGCCGCAAAAGCACGTCATCCTCAACAACGGCTACTGCCCGCGCCATCACATCATCACCGTCGAGCAGATCGTCGACGCGACGGAGGCCCACCCCGACGCGCTCGTGCTGGCGCACCCCGAGTGCAAGGCCGACGTTCTGGCCGAGGCCGACTACATCGGCTCCACCGCCGGCATCATCAAGTATGCCGAGGAGTCCGACGCGAGTGAGTTCATTATCGTGACGGTCCGCGGCGTGCTCTACGAGCTCGAGCGCCGCTGCCAGGGCACCGGCAAGAAGTTCTATTTCCCCGCGGTGCAGCCCACCTGCGTCAACATGGATCTCATCACGCTCGAAAAGCTCGTGCGCTGCCTGGAGACGGGCGAGGGCGAGGTGCAGATCGGCGTGTCGGACGAGGCTGCCGACCAGGCCAAGCTCACGCTCGACCGTATGCTCGAGTACGCAGCACGCTAGAACAATGTTGCATGAGGGGCGGTCCCTTATGTCACATTCAAGGGAGAGGATTCCTGTGGAAACCAAGCAATACCCCGATATGGAGTGCGACGTCGTCATTGCCGGCTGCGGCGTGGCGGGTCTGTACGCGGCCCTCAATCTGCCGACGAGCACGCGCGTGATCATGCTCTCCAAGGGCGCGGTCGATGAGTGCGATTCGATGCTCGCGCAGGGCGGCATCTGCGTGCTGCCCGAAGGCTCGGACTACGATGCCTTCTTTGAGGACACCATGCACGCCGGCCACTACGAGAACCGCCGCGAGAGCGTCGACATCATGATTCGCTCGAGCCGCTCGGTCATCAACGACCTGCTAGCGATGGGCGTGGATTTTGAGCGCAAGGCCGACGGCAGCCTCAATTTTACCCGCGAGGGCGCGCACAGCCGTCCGCGCATTGCCTTCCATGCCGACATTACGGGCAAGGAGATCACGACCAAGCTGCTCCAGGCCGTTCGCAAGCTGGACAACGTGCAGATTTTGGAGCACGTGGCCATGACCGACATCCTGACCGCCGAGCGCGATGACGCCACGGTGTGCACCGGCGTCGTCGCCGTAGCCGTGGACGAGGACAACTCGGTTCGCCCCGCCGACGAGCTGGCAAATGCCGCTGAGGGCGTGCATGCCGGTAAGCCGTTTAAGATCCATGCCCGCCACACGCTGTGGGCGACGGGCGGCATTGGCGGCGTCTACGACCACTCGACTAACTACCCGCAGCTCACGGGCGACGCCTGCTACATCGCTCAGGAGCATGGCATTAAGATGGAGCACCTGGACTACGTGCAGATCCATCCCACGGGTCTGTTCTCGCCGCAGCCGGGTCGCACGTTCCTGATCAGCGAGAGCTGCCGCGGCGAGGGCGCGATTTTGCTCAACGCCGCCGGCGAGCGTTTTACCGACGAGTTGCAGCCGCGCGACGTTGTCGCCGCCGCCATCCGCGAGCAGATGAAGCAGGATGACACCGAGCACGAGTGGCTGAGCTTTGCCCCCGTCGAGCGCGACGTGGTGACCGGGCACTTCGCCAACATCCGCGCGCGCTGCCTGGAGGACGGTCGCGACATCCTGGATGAGCCCATTCCCGTTACGCCGACGCAGCACTACTTTATGGGCGGCGTGTGGGTCGACAAGGACGGTCGCACCTCGATGCCCGAGCTCTACGCCGCGGGCGAGACGGCCTGCAACGGCGTTCACGGCAAGAACCGCCTTGCTTCAAACAGCCTGCTCGAGGCGCTGGTCTGGGGTCGTCGCGCCGCGTGGTATATGCGTACCGGCGAGTCGCTGGCCGTGGAGCAGGCGGGCGATCCCGCGCTTGATGGCCGTCATCGCGCCCTGGGCGCCGACCCTCTGGCAATCGATGATTTGGCCCGTGCCGCCGGCACGCAGGCCGTGGAGGAGTAGACCATGAATCCCATTACCATGAAGCTCGTCGTCGATGATCTGATTCTGCAAGCTCTGCGCGAGGACATTACGTTTGAGGACGTGAGCACGGCGAGCGTGTGCCCCACGGCGCGTCCCGCCACGGTGGAGCTTATCGCCAAAGCCGATGGCATCATTGCCGGCCTGGATGTGTTCGCTCGCACCTTTGAGCTGCTGGATTCGCAGAGCTCCGTGTTGTTCGATGTCTCGGATGGCGACGAGGTGCATGCCGGCGATCACGTGGGCCAGGTGCGCGGCGACGCGCGCGTGTTGCTTTCGGGCGAGCGCGTGGCGCTCAACTACCTGCAGCGCATGAGCGGCATCGCTACTTACACGCATCGGATGGCGGCTGCGCTCGAGGGCACCAAGACCGTGCTTGTCGACACGCGCAAGACCACGCCGGGCATGCGCGTCTTCGAGAAGGCCGCGGTCGAGATCGGCGGCGGCAGCAACCACCGTTACAACCTGTCGACGGCTGTCATGCTCAAGGACAACCACATCGACGCCGCCGGCGGCGTGACGCGTGCGATCGAGATGGCGCGCGCCCATGCATCGTTTACCGCGACGGTCGAGATCGAGTGCGAGAACTTGGACATGGTGCGCGAGGCTGTGGAGGCCGGCGCCGACATCATCATGTTCGACAACATGACCCACGACGATATGGCTGCCGCGATTGAGCTTATCGCCGGCCGCGCCAAGACCGAGTGCTCGGGCAATGTGGATGCCAGCAATATCCGCGCCCTGGCCGATCTGGGCGTCGACTTTATTAGCTCGGGCGCGCTGACACACTCCGCCCCGATTCTCGACCTCTCGCTTAAGCACCTGCGCCTGCTGGACGGTAAATAATGGACGCCCGTGAGCGTCGCCGTGCCATCATGGCCGTGCTCGAGGGAGCCAAGGGACCCGTATCGGGCAGCGCGCTTGCCCGCGAGGTGGGTGTGAGCCGCCAGATTGTCGTGCAAGACATCGCTCTGCTGCGCGCCGACGGGCACGATATCGTGGCGACCAACCGTGGTTATGTGCTGCAGGAGGCCCCCAGCAGCCCCGCCGTGCCCACGCGCTTGGTCAAGGTTCGCCACAGCGTGGAGCAGACAGGCGATGAGCTCACGAGTATCGTCGACGCCGGCGGCGCCGTGCTCAACGTGATTGTCAATCACCGCGTGTACGGTAAGATTACGGCCGACCTGGACATCCGCAATCGTCGCGATGTCGAGCGCTATCTGCGCGATATCGAGAGCGGCAAGAGCTTTCCGCTGCTAACGGTGACGAGCGGCTATCACTTCCATCGCATTGCGGCGGAGGACGAACAGACCCTCGACGAGATCGAGGCGATGCTCAAGGAAAAAGGCTACCTAGCAGACCTGATGCCCTACGAAGACGATCTCTCTTAGCCGACGCTGCAAACGCCCCTAAGCGGCAATCTGACGTTCAATCGTCGGTCGCGTACCCAAAGTACGCTTCCCTCCTCTTTCACGTCACCTTGCTCGCTTAGGGACGTTTTCGCTGACGTGGGCTCAACCTGCGACGGTGCCAAATTAGTTATCCGCACAAAAAGGAGGCCTCCGCGGCGATGCGGAGGCCTCCTTTTTTGTGCACGGTGTACTTTTGAGTGTGCAAGTGGGGGAGTTGTTACTCCTCGACGATCTCGGTGATCGCGCCAGCGGGGCAAGCGTCCTGGCAAGCGCCACAGGCGACGCAGGAGTCCTCGTCAGCGACGGTAGCGACGTCCTGGAGCTCCAGGACGCCAGCGGGGCAGGAGTCGACGCAAACGCCACAAGCGATGCACTCGTCGGCATCAATTACGGGATGAGCCATGGTAGTTTCCTCTCTGTTGACCGACGCTACAGGCGATGCGCGCCGGTTTGATTCGGGCAAAAACATACCACGGGAGCGACCGTTTGCAATACCCTCTGACTGGCATCTTCATACCGTTCGCCGAGTATGCCAAGGTTTACTAAATAACGCGCAGGTGGGGCCGTTGAACTGCACAAATGTTAGCTAAAGGTGACTCGTGATATTGAGTGATTGAGCGAGCTTTTGGAAAGCGTGTCCCGGAATCGACGCTCAAAACGGGTCACGCCTTCCTCGGGGTAGCCCCAAGACCGCTCCGTGCGGCTTCGGGCTCAAACCTCAGCCATCTCTACATAGATCTCGATAGATTTGTCGAGAACTCAATCAGCGCATCTACCTGCGCATTTAAGAACCTAAACTCTCAGCAATAAGAAATCTTATATGAATTGACTTAGATTTTGTATATTCCGGCCCATAAGGGGATACACTACATCCTGAAAGACAAGCCGAAACACCGCGCGGCAGACCGCCGAGTCGGTGCAAACGCACAAGAGAGAGGGAATTTCTAATGAGTAAGATTCTTGGTATCGACCTTGGTACTACTAACTCCGCTATGGCCGTTCTCGAGGGCGGTTCTCCGACCATTATCGTGAACGCCGAGGGCGACCGCACCACCCCGTCCGTTGTCGGCTTCCGTGCTGACGGCGACCGCGTCGTGGGTAAGGCCGCTAAGAACCAGGCTGTCACCAACCCCAAGAACACCGTGTTCTCCATCAAGCGCTTCATGGGCCGCAAGTACTCCGAGTGCACCTCCGAGATCAAGACCGTGCCGTATGAGGTCAAGGAGGGCCAGGGTGGTCGTGCCGTCGTCGACATCGAGGGCAAGGACTACACCGCCGAGCAGGTGAGCGCCATGACGCTCGCAAAGATGAAGGCCGACGCCGAGAAGTATCTGGGCGAGACCGTCACCGACGCCGTCATCACCGTCCCGGCCTACTTCAACGACTCCCAGCGTCAGGCCACCAAGGACGCCGGTAAGATCGCCGGCCTCAACGTCAAGCGTATCGTCAACGAGCCGACCGCTGCTGCTTTGGCCTATGGCCTGGACAAGCAGGGCACCGACCAGCGCATCCTGGTCTTCGACCTGGGCGGCGGCACCTTCGATGTCTCCATCCTCGACCTCGCCGACGGCGTGTTTGAGGTTCTGTCCACCTCGGGCGACAACCACTTGGGCGGCGACGACTGGGATCAGCGCGTCATCGACTGGATGGCCGATAAGTTCCAGCAGGAGAACGGCGTCGACCTGCGCCAGGACCCCATGGCCCTGCAGCGTCTGAAGGAGGCCGCCGAGAACGCCAAGAAGGAGCTCTCCGCCGCCCAGCAGACCACCATCAACCTGCCGTTCATTACCATGAACCAGTCCGGTCCGCTGCACCTCAACTACACGCTGACCCGTGCCGAGTTCGAGAAGATCACCCGCGACCTGCTCGAGCGCTGCAAGCAGCCTGTCACCAACGCCCTGCGCGACGCCAAGCTTAAGCTCTCCGATCTGACCGAGGTCATCCTCGTCGGCGGCTCCACTCGTATGCCCGCCGTCCAGGAGCTCGTCAAGACCATGACCGGCAAGCAGCCCAACATGTCCGTGAACCCCGACGAGGTCGTTGCCGACGGCGCTGCCGTCCAGGGCGGCGTGCTCACCGGCGACGTCGAGGGCATCCTACTGCTCGACGTTACCCCGCTGTCGCTGGGCGTCGAGACCATGGGCGGCATCATGACCAAGATGATCGACCGCAACACCACGATCCCGACCTCCAAGACCGAGGTCTACTCCACCGCTGCCGACAACCAGACCAGCGTCGAGATCAACGTGCTCCAGGGCGAGCGCGAGCTTGCCCGCGACAACAAGTCGCTCGGTAAGTTCCAGCTGACCGGTATCCCGGCTGCCCGCCGCGGCGTGCCGCAGATCGAGGTCACCTTCGACATCGACGCCAACGGTATCGTCAAGGTCTCCGCTAAGGACAAGGGCACCGGCAAGGAGCAGCAGATCACCATTTCCGGCTCCACCGCTCTGTCCGACGACGAAGTCGATCGTATGGTCAAGGACGCCGAGGCTCATGCCGAGGAGGACAAGAAGCAGAAGGAAGAGGTCGAGGTCCGCAACCAGACCGACAGCCTGTGCTACTCCACCGAGCAGACCCTCAACGAGCTGGGCGACAAGGTTTCCGCCGATGTGAAGTCCAAGGCCGAGGCCGCTATCGCCGACGCCAAGAAGGCGCTCGAGGGCTCTGACGTCGAGGCCATCAAGGCCGCCGGCGAGTCCCTGCAGTCCGTGGCCTACGAGCTGGCCCAGGTTGTCTACGCCGACGCTCAGCAGCAGACCGACGGTGCCGCCGGTGCCCAGCCTGCCGACGATGACGTTGTCGACGCCGACTACGAGGTTGTGGACGACGAGGACAAGTAATCATGTCCGCCCGTAAAGCTCGCACGGAGGCGGCCGCCGCTGGCGCCGCCCCCGTTGACTCTGAGGAGAAGGACGTGAAGATTCCCGTAGAGGCCGCAGACGATACCGAGGCCAACGAGGCCGAGGCCGCCGAGGCTGCCGAGAACCAGGTAGAGGATTCCAACAAGGAGGCGACGATGACCGAGGACGAGATGGTGGAAGCCGCTATCCGCGCCGGTGAGGAAGCCGCCGACAACGACTTTAAACTCAAGTTCGAGCAGGCCCAAAAGGAGCTTGCCGATGTTCGCAACGAGCTCGATGCTGCGGCAGAGGCTCAGAAGGCCGCCGAGGACAAGGCAAAGGACGCCACCGAGCGCACCGCCCGCCTGCAGGCCGACTGGGAGAACTTCCGTCGCCGCACCGCCAGCGAGCGCATCGCCGAGCGCGAGCGTGCGACCGAGAAGCTCGTCACCGCGCTGTTGCCGGTGGTCGACGATATCGAGCGCGCGATCGACCATGCCCGCAGCCAAGAGCTTTCCGACGACTTTAAGCAGTTCGTCGACGGCGTCGATGCGGTTCATGCCAAGCTGCTCGACGTGTTTGCGCACGAGGGCGTTGAGCCCATCGACCCCAAGGGCGAGGCGTTCGATCCGCTCGAGCACCAGGCTGTGGGTCGCGTCGAGGACGCATCGCAGTACGACGAGACCGTCAACGACGTGTACCAGAAGGGCTACCGCATGGCGGATCGCATTCTGCGTTCCGCGATGGTGACGGTGACCTACGGTGGCGAGAAGCGCCCCGCACCGGAGCCCGAAGCGGCGCCCGAGGATGCTACGGCCGATACGGCCGAGAGCACCGAGGAGTAATTGAGAAGGGCCCCGGGGCAACACCCGGGGCCCTTTCTGACCAAGTGCCATATGACAGCATGAGCCGCCGTCCGCAGGGGCGGCGGATGTAACAGGAGAGGAGCTACGATGGCTGCAGGCAAAACCTTCTATGACATCCTGGGCGTATCCAAGAGCGCCTCCGACAAAGAGATCAAGAGCGCGTTTCGCAAGCTCGCGCAAAAATATCACCCCGATGCCGGCGGCGACGAGGCCAAGTTCAAGGAGATCAGCGAGGCCTACGAGACGCTTTCGGACGAGAAGAAGCGCAAAGAGTACGACCAGATGCTCATGTTTGGTGGTATGCCGGGCTCGGGCGGCGCGTATGGCGGCGGCTACGGTGCCGGCGCGGGCGCCAGCGGCTGGGGCGACATCTTCGACAGCATCTTTAGCGGCAACGGCGCCTGGGGCAGCGATTGGGGCTCGGGCTTTGCCGGGGCTGCAGGCGCTGCCGGTGCCGGCGCGGGCCGCAGCCGTGCTCGCAAGGGCGGCGACCTGTCGCTGACCGTCGATGTGACGGCCGAGGACGCGTTTCGCGGCGTGACGCACAAGGTCACCTATCGCATTCCCTCGACAGGCGAGCAGCAGACCATTACGGTCTCGGTGCCTGCGGGCGCGGTCGACGGCGGCAAGCTACGCTACAAGCGTCGCGGCGAGTATGGCGTTGCCGGCGGCGAGCGTGGCGACCTGGTCGTGACCACGCACGTGGAGGAGCACCCGCTGTTTAAGCGCAAAGGCGCCGATGTGACCATGGAGGTACCGGTCTCGGTCTACGAGGCGGCGCTCGGCTGCACGGTGGACGTGCCCACGCCCGGCGGTGCGACGGTTCGTCTGAAGGTGCCCGCGGGTACCCAGACGGGCAAGAAGTTCCGCTTTAAAGAGATGGGCGCGCCTGACGTTAAGCACCGTGGTCGCACCGGTGCGCTGCTCGTCGAGATCAAGGTGCAAGTTCCCACGAACCTGTCCGATGACGAGCGCGATGCCATGACCAAGCTGCGCGAGGCCGACACGCGCGACTACCGCGAGAAGGTCAACCGTTACAAGGCGACGTACTAGGGCGGCCGTGGCGCACGCCCGTGCCCGCAGGCTTATGATGGACGATAACGAGACGGAAAGGGGTCAGGTAGCATGGCCGAGGACAATAGGAATAAACCGCTGTACATGATCAGCGTGGCGGCCGAGCTGACCGGCATGCACCCGCAGACTCTGCGCGTCTACGAGTCCAAGGGCCTGGTGAACCCCCAGCGCTCGGGCGGCAACACGCGTCTGTACTCGCGTGCCGATATCGAGCGCTTGGAGCTCATCAACCAGCTGACCGACGAGGGCATCAACCTTGCCGGCGTGGTGCGCATCCTCGATATGAAGGAGCGTGCCGAGGAGCGCGAGCGCGAGAACGAAAAACTCCGTGCCCGCGTGCGCCAGCTCGAGGACGAGCTGCACGAGTACAAGATGCAGAAGAAGATCACTGCCCTGGCGCCGCGCGATGGCTCGGTTAACCCCGAACAGGTCATGCGCAAACTGCTGGGCGCCGGCGGGGATTTGTAGTTACGCGGTTTTACCAAACCGCGTAACGGGCCGACGCTGCTCGACGTCCAGAGCGACAATTTGTCATTCAAAAGGCAAGGCATGACCAGAAGGTCTATGCCTTGCCTTTTTCATGCCAACTTGTTCGCTCTGGACGTCGCTCGCTGTCCGTCCTCTACCTGCGGCGTTGCCTTGCTCCGGATACGGCAGGGTAGTCATTGGGGACGTTCTTAAATGACTAGTCAAAGGGGACATTCTTGCGGCATTTGGCACTTGGGGACGTTCCTTTTGTGCCGGCACTTTGGGACACTCCTTGTTAGGAGAGTGATGCAAGGGGCTCGTCCTTTACTTTACCGAGATAAAGTGAACGTGCAGATTCGCAACCCACTCGCAACTGTTCTATGGCACGATATTGAATGAATGTATGCTATGCGCCCGAGCCTTTCGGGCAGAGTGGGAGACAGTATGGTCAAGCTGTACGAGGACGGCATCTACCTGCGCGGCGGCAGCGAGGTTGTGCCTGCGGCCGAGGCTGCCGAGCGCGGTATTACGCAGACGCCCGAGGATGCCAAGCGTGGCACCATCGCGTATTCGATCCTCCAGGCACACAATACGTCCGGAGATCCCGAGGCGCTCAAGATCCGCTTCGACGCCATGGCGAGCCACGACATCACCTTTGTCGGCATCATCCAAACGGCGCGTGCCTCGGGCATGGAGCAGTTCCCGCTGCCCTACGTGCTCACCAACTGCCATAACTCGCTGTGCGCCGTGGGCGGCACCATCAACGAGGACGACCACGTCTTTGGCCTTTCCGCTGCTAAGAAGTACGGCGGCATCTTCGTTCCGCCCCATATTGCGGTCATCCACTCCTTTATGCGTGAGAACTTCGCCGGCTGCGGCAAGATGATCTTGGGCTCCGACTCGCACACCCGCTACGGCGCCCTGGGCACCATGGCCGTGGGCGAGGGCGGCGGCGAGCTGGCAAAGCAGCTGCTGCGCGACACCTACGATGTCGCCTATCCCGGCGTCGTCGCCATCTACCTCACGGGCGCTCCGCGCCCCGGCGTCGGCCCGCACGATGTGGCGCTCGCCATCATCCGCGCCGTCTTTGCCAAGGGCTACGTCAAGAACAAGGTCATGGAGTTCGTGGGCCCCGGCATCGCGAGCATGACGACTGACTATCGCAACGGCGTCGACGTCATGACCACCGAGACCACCTGCCTTTCCTCCATCTGGGCCACCGACGAGGACACACACGCGTTTTTGGCCATGCACGGCCGCGGCGACGACTACCGCGAGCTCAAGCCCGCCGATGTCGCCTACTACGACGGCTGCGTCGAGGTCGATCTGTCGAGCATCAAGCCCATGATCGCGCTGCCGTTCCATCCTTCCAACGGCTTTGAGATTGACGAGCTCAACGAGAACCTCGAGGACATCCTGCACGAGGTGGAGCTCGAGGCCGCCAAGATCGGCGAGGGCAAGACGCACTTTAGCCTGCTCGACAAGATCGTCGACGGCAAGCTGCACGTGCAGCAGGGCGTTATCGCCGGCTGCTCGGGCGGCAACTACGACTCCGTGGTCCAGGCTGCCCGCGTGCTCAAGGGCGCCAACACCGGCTGCGGCGAGTTCTCGCTGTCGGTCTATCCCACGAGCCAGCCCGTGGCACTCGAGCTTACACGCCGCGGCTACATCTACGACCTCATGGAGGCCGGCGCGATCGTGCGCACGGCGTTCTGCGGCCCGTGCTTCGGCGCCGGCGACACGCCCGCCAACAACGGCCTTTCGATCCGCCACACTACGCGCAACTTCCCCAACCGCGAGGGTTCCAAGCCGGGCAATGGCCAGCTGAGCGCCGTGGCCCTGATGGACGCCCGCTCCATTGCGGCGACGGCTGCCAACGGCGGCGTCCTGACGCCGGCGACCGACCTGCCCGAGGAGACTTGGGACGAGGCCTGCGAGTACACCTTTGACGACGCGCCGTACAAAAAGCGCGTGTACTGGGGCTTTGGCAAGGCGGAGCCTGCCGACGAGCTGGTCGAGGGTCCCAACATCAAGCCGTGGCCCGCGATGGAGCCGCTCGGCGACGATATCCTGCTCAAGGTGTGCTCCAAGATCATGGATCCGGTCACCACGACCGACGAGCTCATTCCTTCGGGCGAGACGAGCTCCTTCCGCTCCAACCCGCTGGGCCTGGCCGAGTTTACGCTCAGCCGTCGCGATCCGGCCTACGTGGGTCGCTCCAAGGAGGTCGACGCCGTGGAGAAGCGCCGCGTTGCCGGCGAGGCAGCAGGCGATCTGGCGGCACTCGATGCCGAGCTTGCGGGCGTGTTTGAGGCGCTGGTCGGCGCGGGTGTCGCGGCCGATGCCAAGGCGACTGAGTACGGCTCCATGCTCTATGCCAAGAAGCCCGGTGACGGTTCCGCCCGCGAGCAGGCCGCGAGCTGTCAGCGCGTGATCGGCGGTCTGGCCAACATCGTCCACGAGTACGCCACCAAGCGCTATCGCTCCAACGTGATGAACTGGGGTATGGTGCCCTTCCAGATGGAGGCCGAGCCCAGCTTTGAGGTGGGCGACTATGTCTTTGTGCCGGGTATCCGTGCCGCGCTCGACGGTGACCTAAAGGACATCGCCGCCTACGTGGTGCGCGCCGACGGTGCGGTCGAGCAGATTGAGCTCTACATTGCCGATATGACGGCAGAGGAGCGTGCCATCGTCAAGGCCGGCTGCCTGATCAACTACAACAAGTTCAAGGCCGCTGCCGAGTAACGCACTTAATTGTCCGCCCGGGGCTTACCCTTTCCCGCCCGCTCACGCGCTTCGCGAGGGTCGCGTTCGGGAAAGGGTAAGCCCCGGGCTACATTTCTGCGTTCTCGTTGGGTCTTGAGGGACGCTAATAAATAGACTTGCTTGATGCCGCCTCTGTTATCGGGGCGGCTTCTTTTGTCGAAAACCACCATGAAGGGGTAGGCGCCTTTGCGGTGGTTCCGTTTGTCTCGACCTGTAACATCTGGGCCCCTATTTGACGAGCGGTTGTTACAGATTGAGACAAACGATCGCCGCCGATCATTTCATCTCAATCTGTAACATCTAGGATCGAAAAGGGCCGCTAGATGTTACAGATCGAGACAGTGGAACATCGGAGCCGAAACCACCACAAAGGTGCCTGCCCGGCGGGTCCTTATTTCGATGGGGTCCAGGTTATTTCATCGTCAAATAGCCAAGTGCGTGCCGAGCCACTGTTGCGCGCTGTCTGCGGATCGGGCTCGCAGGTTTGTTCGTAGGCATCCTCGGTACACCGATCCATAAAATCGACGACTGCCGTCTGGTCGCCCTCCATGACGTAGATTACGTCGCCATCCGAGATATAGACCCCCGGTCCTTCATTGTCCACGCAGCCGGGGTCGTATGAGACGTTGCACAATTTGCTCCCGTTTGCCGCATCGAGCTCAAGGGTCGAATGATACCCGCCAACCATTTGGCCGTTCTTGGCTCGATATGTTGCGGCGCCGTACCACCGCTTAAACGTCTTGCCTTTGAGTAAACTGGTTGCCTTACCGATAAGCTGCTCATCTTGGGTATAGCGCGTGGCTCCAAGTTCGATTCGGGGATAGTTACTGACCCCAAGCGCTGCGGGCGTACCGTCGAAATCGACGGTGATCGAATCGGGTTTGACGATATCGGTGAGGATTTCGATGGGGTAGCTTACGGTTTCAACCGCCGCCTGCGTTGCCGAGGCAGGGAGAAATGCGAGATAGATAATTCCTACGCCGACTGCGGTAATCGCAAACGCTAAGACGAGCAGGCCGATATAGGTGGAGCGTTTCACGGCGGGTACCTCGCAAACAGTATGCATTCATTAAGATAAGTGATACCAGCTTACGACAATATTCAAAAGAAAGCGATCGGTCGAAATGACGGGGCGAAAAGGCCCTATTGGGCTTCGATTTGACCTCTAATAGGAATATTTGCCCCACTCATTCTGGGCGAGAGGTCAATAATTCAGTTCACGAGTCTTGAGCGATACTATTCTCACTAAACTCACTATTTTCACAGTAAGCACTATAAATACGATAGGGAGGACGACGAGAACGTTGTGACGTGCGATAGCTAAGCCGTTTAAGCCGGACTCTGACCTTGAATCTCCGCCTCTATCTGTGCGAACGGGCTATTGTCGGTTCTCGATTCCATCGCTGCGTTTTCGTTGGGTCTTGAGGGACGCTAATAAATAGGCTTGCTTGATGCCGCCTCTGTTATCGGGGCGGCTTCTTTTTGTCGAAAACCGCCACAAAGGGGACAGGCACCTTTGTGGCGGTGGGGACGAGCTCGATGTTGTTGTGATCGTTGAGCGGCATGTTAATGGGCACCTCTACAGAATTTCATCTGGGCTGGCGGGTTTGGTTGTTTTGGGGATGCCGAGTTTGGATGACGCGAAATCGTCAACATTGTCCTTAATTCCGTCTTTGGTGTAGACAGTGACCATATAGGTGCTGTGTCCGAATTCGCCCTTGTCGCGTGTTGCCCAGGCATCCCAGTAGGCGGCCCCGTTTCGCCCTTTGATTTTTCCGACACGGCGGAGTTCTGTTCGCTTTAATTTCTGGTTGCTATAGATGGTTCGACCGGCTTCCGCGGTGAGCCCGCACTGTCCAAGCAGCTTGTCGAGGACTTGGTTCATGTGGCGCTCATCGGTGTTTGGTGCGTAGTCGTAGGCGAGGGTGATGGAGTCAAGGGGCTGGTCGTCGATCAGATAATTCATTGTCTGAGGTTCGAGGCAGAAATAAGGAGAGCATCCGTCGACCTTGCCGAGCAACGGTAACTTGGACTGCCAACTTCCGGTGGGAATTGCATATTCGTAGAACACGCCACGGCAGACAAAGGAGAGCGAGGTGGCACGCGAGCCGGCGTCGATCATCCCGCAAAGATCGAAGGGCGAGGCGATACCAAAAGAAAAGGGCGTGATGACGATAAGGAAGAGCATCACGATGGGTATGGCGAGAATGGCGATGACGTTGCGACCGGTGGAATGAGACGGCTTCATATGCGCTCCTCGAGACAAAGAGCTGTTGAGGATAGGCAGAAATGGATATGTTCAGAGAACAATTCAAGTTTAATCTCATGGCGTGAGATGGTCGACCGTTAGCGTCGAAAACCACCACAAAGGTGCCTGTCCCCTTTGTGGTGGTGGGGAGCGCGCGGCTTCTTTTGGTGATAGTGTTAGCCGGCGGTATCATTAGGACAAATGGCGCGGGTTTGCATTGTGAGGTGCTTTGCTGTGAGAAGTCCTGCCCGTATTGGATTGATTGTCTTGGCGCTTGCGATCGCTGTGGTTGGCGCGGGCGCTGTCGGTATGGCATTTCTACCTGCTGCGGTGACGGAGCCGGTGGTCAAGCCTGTGACTCAATCTGTCGAACTTCTGACCGGCGACGACAAGCCTGAGACCATTACCGTTGATTTTGATGAGCAACCGGCTGCGCTGGGCATTAGTAATTATCCACGCATTCAGCTTGGGGCTATGCGCTATACCACGGATTCTGGTCTGATCGACAGGGCGTCCGAGCTGCTCAAGGGCAAAATCTTTAAGCGCTGGTATGGATATGCGTCCTATCGGGCAAAAGCGAACGACATGGTTGGCGGATGCCACTCTTCCATCGAGCTGGACACTGCAAACGGCGCAAAGTTATGTGATGTCTCGTACGATCCGGGCTACGAGGACAATGAGGGTCCGGGCATCTACATCATGGACGGCGATGTCGCCTATGTCATGGAGGGCGACCAGACCGAGCTCAACGATTTTATGGGCCAGTGTATCCAAGATGCCTATAAACAGACCTGCTTGCCTGACCCGCAGGCTGCACGCGATAGTGGGTCTGCCCGTACATGGCTGTTCGAGGATGAGATGCCCTGGACCGTCGAATCGGGAAGTACGGGTCCGGCGAAGGAGTAGAGACCGCGACCACCACAAAGGTGTCTGTCCCCTTTGTGGTGGTTTGCATGTCGTGGGAACACTCAGAAAATCTTATATATAGAGACTTAGATTTATGTATAAGATCGCACAAAGCTGGCAACAATACTTCTCGAACAACGTGAAGCCGCCCCGTAGGGCGGCCGCCCCAAGAGAGGTGATTCCATGAGAATCGATAAGCTAGCAATGACGTCGCGCGAGGCGTTGCAGACCGCCATGAGCACGGCTGCCGATGCGCAGGCCGGCGCGGTGGAGCCGATTCACCTGCTGTCTGCCCTGCTCGGTGCCGGCGAGCGCAATATCTCCGTGATCATCGAGCGCATCGGCGCTGATCCGGCCCAGCTCGCACGCTCCACGCAGGATGCCGTCGACCGCGCGCCCAAGGTTTCGGGCGAGGGTCAGCAGATGGGCCTGTCCAACGAGCTCGTCCGCGTCATCGAGAAGGCCGAGAAGAAGGCCACCAAGATGGGCGACAGCTTTGTGGTGACCGAGCATCTGCTGATGGCGCTTGCCGAGGACAAGGGCGAGGCGGGCCGTGTGCTGCGCGACGCCGGCGTCACCAAGGAGCGCATCGAGCAGGTCTACGAGGAGCTGCGCGGCGATGACCGCGTGACGTCCGCCGAGGACAAGACCCAGTTTGAGGCGCTGGAACAGTACGGCCGCAATATCTGCGACCTTGCCCGCGCCGGCAAGCTCGACCCGGTCATTGGCCGTACCGACGAGATCCGTCGCACCATTCAGGTCCTGTCCCGCCGCACCAAGAACAACCCCGTGCTCATCGGCGAGCCGGGTGTCGGCAAGACGGCCATCGTCGAGGGCATCGCCCAGCGTATCGTGGCCGGCGACGTGCCGAGTACCCTGCGCGACCGCGACCTTATCGAGCTCGACATGAGCGCGCTGGTCGCCGGCGCTAAGTACCGCGGCGAGTTCGAGGACCGCTTGAAGGCTGTGCTCAAGGAGGTACAGAAGTCCGAAGGCAAGGTCATCCTGTTCATCGATGAGCTCCACACCATCGTGGGCGCTGGTGCCACCGAGGGCTCCATGGACGCCGGCAACATCCTCAAGCCGGCGCTTGCCCGTGGCGACTTGCACGCGATCGGCGCGACCACGCTCGACGAGTATCGCAAGTACATCGAGAAGGACGCGGCGCTCGCCCGTCGTTTCCAGACCGTTATGGTGAGCGAGCCTACCGTCGAGGACACCATCTCGATCCTGCGTGGCCTCAAGGAGAAGTACGAGATCTTCCACGGTGTGCACATCACCGATAGCGCGCTCGTGGCCGCTGCTGACCTCTCCGATCGCTATATCGCCGACCGCTTTCTGCCCGACAAGGCCATCGACCTGGTCGATGAGGCCGCAAGCCGCCTGCGCATGGAACTCGACAGCATGCCGGTCGAGATTGACGCCACCACGCGTCAGCTCACCCAGCTGCAGATCGAGGAGCAGGCGCTCATGAAGGAGACCGACGACGCCTCCAAGGAGCGTCTGGAGGCCCTGCGCCAAGAGATCGCCGAGGTCCAAGAAAAGCTCAACGTGCAAAAGGCCGGCTGGCTCAACCAGAAGAACGCCATCGACCACGTGCAGGAGCTTAAGGGACAGCTCGACGAGGCCAGAAGCGAAGAGGAGCGCGCGACGCGCAACGGCGACCTGGGCCGTGCGTCCGAGCTGCGCTACTCCGTGATTCCGGGTCTGCAGCAGCAGATTCAGGATTCCGAGGCTGCGCTCGAGGCACAAAAGCAGAAGGACGGCGAGGGTCTCAACGAGCAGGTGACCTCCGATGAGATCGCCGAGGTCGTGAGTGCCTGGACCGGCGTGCCCGTGTCCAAGATGATGCAGGGCGAGCTCGACAAGCTGAAGGGCCTGGAGGGTGAGCTGCATAAGCGCGTCATCGGCCAGGACGAGGCCGTCTCCGCCGTCGCCGCGGCTGTGCGCCGCAGCCGTGCGGGCCTCTCCGATCCGGACAAGCCCATCGGCAGCTTCTTCTTCCTGGGCCCCACCGGCGTGGGCAAGACCGAGCTCGCCAAGGCACTTGCCGAGTGCCTGTTCGACGACGAGCGCGCGCTCGTGCGTATCGACATGTCCGAGTACATGGAGAAGTTCAGCGTCCAGCGTCTGATCGGTGCGCCCCCAGGATACGTGGGTTACGACGAGGGCGGCCAGCTCACTGAGGCCGTGCGCCGTCGTCCGTACTCCGTGATCTTGCTCGACGAGATGGAGAAGGCTCATCCTGATGTCTTCAACGTGCTGCTGCAGGTGCTCGACGACGGCCGTCTGACCGATGGCCAGGGTCGCCAGGTGTCCTTCAAGAACACGATTATCATCATGACGTCCAACGTGGGCTCCAAGGCCATCGCCGATCTGTCCGGTAAGGACGAGGAGGAGATGCGCCATCAGGTCGACGCCGCCATGGCTCAGACCTTCCGCCCCGAGTTCCTCAACCGTATCGACGATATCGTGGTGTTCCATCCGCTCGGCATGGCGCAGATCGAGAAGATTGTCGACATCCAGCTTGCCGACGTTCGCGCACGCCTGGCCAAGGAGCGCATGACGCTTGCCATCACCCCGGCGGCCAAGCAGATGCTCGCCGTGGGTGGCCTGGACCCCGTGTTCGGTGCCCGTCCGCTCAAGCGCCTGGTTCAGCGCGAGGTCGTGGATGCCATCGCCGCCGCTATCATCGACGGCACGGTGCGCGAGGGCGATCAGGTGACGGTCGATGCCGACAAGGACGGCGGCTTTACCGTCGTGTGCGACAACACGCCGGCGGCCACCTACGAGGTCCCCGACGCCGAGTAGGTTTTGGGCCATGCCTTAAAATCTACCAGCCGTCTCTAAACGCCAAGGGCGGCGGATCCAATTGGGTCCGCCGCCCTTTTTCGTGCGACAATCGATGATATTGAACGGATGCGATGCGAGGAGCTATGCAGATGAAAGACGAGATCAAGACAAGCGCGCCGGCGACCGATGCCGCACCCGCCGCACCCAAGCCTGTGCCTAAGCCGGCGCCCAAGCCGCGCGACCCCTACATCCGTGCCGAGAACGAGGACGATGACGGCTACGATCCCTACAGCGATCGCCGCCCCGAGCGCGAGCCGCTGTTCGAAGCCGACCCCTGGCGCTAGTTGCATCAAGTAGCTAATTTGGCGATGATTTCCTGGGACGGGGTAGTCAAAAAAGTCCCGTCCCAAATCGACTGTCCAGGGAGTCGCATTCGAGCTTGGTTGCCCTCTCAGCCACTCGGCATCCTTCGAGCAGTAATAGTGAAAAAACTTGCTTAAGTGTTAATCAAGTCAGACATAATCTTGATCTCTAATTAATCAAGAATCGCTATAATTTTGATTAGCTAGAGAGCAAGATTGGAGAATCATGGCATTCAACGACTTGATCGCCCAGAAAATAAAGGACTTTGAACAGCAGGGGGTTCCGCAGGTCTTTGAGCGAGACCTTGATCTAGGAAACCCACAGGAGCCAAAGCGCGACAACATCGTAAATGTGATTGTGGGGGCCCGCCGTTGTGGAAAGACGTATCGCCTGTATCAGGAGATGCGGCGGCTTCAGAGCCGGGGCGTCGAGCTTGACCGGATGCTTTACTTCAATTTTGAGGATGAGCGCTTGCGCCCGTATGAGCCATCGCTGCTGGCGGACGTGCTCGACACGTTCTATGCGCTGTATCCTGTTGCTCGAACCGAGGGCGCTTACATTTTCTTTGACGAGATCCAGGAAATTCCCGAATGGGGTGCGTTTCTGCGGCGTGTAGTCGATACGGAGAAAGCGACCGTCTATGTGACGGGATCTTCTTCTAAGATGCTGTCCTCAGAACTTAAGAGCGAGTTCAGGGGTCGTTCTCTTGTGCGAGAGCTTTTTCCGTTGAGTTTTTCGGAATACGTTCGATATAAGACGGGGAGCGTTCTCGAGTCAGATGCGACCTTTTCCCCGAGCGATGCAGCGCTGCTTCGACATCATCTGATCGGGTATCTTGAACGAGGGGGATTCATCGCGACACTTGAGCAGACGCCTGCAGACGCGATTCAGCTGCTACAGGAATATGCTTCGCGAACGGTCGCCATGGACGTCGTTGAACGTTACGACGTCAAGAACCCTCGCCTGGCATCGCTGTTCTTGACGCGGTGTATGGCATCTTCGGGACGAGAGCTGTCAGTGAACAAAGTGTACAACGAGTTCAAGAGCAGACAGATACCCGTCAGTCGTAATTCGCTCAGCGACTTACTTGAGTATTATGAGGACGCCTACCTGTTATTTTCTGTGCCGGAGTTCACGCGTTCACTGGCAAATAACATGCGGTCTGCGTCTAAGGTCTACGCTGTCGACCCTGCGATGTTTGGAGCATTCTCTCCCGCATCGGCATTGGACCAGGGCCAGAGGCTCGAGACCGCAGTGTTCAATGCGCTAAGAAGAAGGACTCCCGCGGTGAGGACCGGCTCGGTCTGCCGCCTGCTAATCAAAGAGAAGAGCAAAAGCCATGAGGTGGACTTTGTGGCTGGGGATGCGCTTCTCATGCGGGCTTATAGCCTGATTCAGGTGAGTGCGGATATGGCAAGTGAGAAAACGCGCGAGCGCGAAATCGCCGCGCTTGATGCCTCGATGGCCCAGTTTGATCTTGGCGAGTCGGCAATCGTTACCATGGATGAACAGACCGATATTCCATGCGAGCACGGTGCGGTACACGTTATGCCCGCATGGAAGTGGCTCCTTGCCTAATCATCTATGGGCCTGTGGGGTCAGGACCTCCTGGCTCCTTCATCACGGTTGGGGAGCACCTTGCTGCGCCAGGCTAGTCCTGGGCTTTGATACTCGGCAGCAGGATCTGCGCGAGGTAGTCGGTTTCGAGCTTAGTGGCACCATCGGCCTTGCCGTCTTTACCCACCAGGTCGTTCTTGATCTGGCTATACGTATAGCGGTTGCCGGTCGTCAGCTCGACAAGCTCAATGGCCGTATCCATGGGGTAGGTCGACACGGGATTCTGCGTCCGCCCGTTGATGGTCTGGGGCACCACGTACGGATAGACGGGGCCGCTGGCGTAGACGGTATAACCGTTGCCTAGATTGGCCGCACCCAAAACCGTATCGCCTTCATCGGGCGTAAAGCTCTCGCCCTCGCGCACCGCGACGAGCGTCACGAGCGGCGTATTGGCGTCGTCGCCCAGATAGATGCATAGCGTGCTTCCGTTTTGCCAAGTTGCGACCTTGCCGTACCACTCGACGGGAATATCGAGCTGGTAGAGGTCGGTTGCCTTGTGGCGAGCGTCAGCATCACGGGACGCCTGTGCCTTTTGCGCGCTCACGGCATTGACGGCGGCGTCGCGCCGCGCGGTTGCTGCCTGCTGGAGCACTTTGGCAGCCGCGGCCGAGCTCGCACCGCCCTCCTCGGCATACTTGGCGGCGGCATCGATCTGGTCGTCAGTCACCGTGTCGGCCGAAGGCACCTTGAGCTTAAAGGTGGCCTGGGCACTTAAATCCTGTCCATCGCTCTTAACGGTGACCTGCGTCTTGGTGGTCGGGACGGTATAGATGGTGCCGTCGGCCGCGATGGGGGAGGCAGCGATGGAGAGCGTGTAATCGCCGGGCAGCAGTTTGATGCCGCGGCCGTGCTCGTCAACATAGAGCGTTTCGCTCACGGAGGAGCCGTCAGAATCCTGACCGCTCACCTGTACGGGAATCTTGGAGCCAGTGGAACAGTCGAGGCCCGCGGCATGCATGCCAATCTGCACCGACATCATCGTGTGGGCATTGGCGGCGACAGCGGCAGCCTGCTCTTGCTGATATCCGTTCCAGGCAGCATAGCCTGCACCGCCGGCGACGAGCGCGACGGCCACGACACCGGCGACCATCAGATTGCGGCGCTTGGGCGACATCTTGCGATGGCGGACCTCGGCCTCGCGTGCCGAGGGAACGGACGGCAGGGGTATATCGCCCATGGCGATGGTCTCGTCCACGGCTGGTGCGGAACCCAGGCCAGGAAGCTCGCGAGTCAGCGAATCCTCGGCCGGCAAGCTGTCGAGCAAGACGGTTTCCTCGCCCGTGTCGGATTCGGGCTGGTTGCCGGCCTCGCTTTCGGTGCCTTCGTGATCTGCCTCATCCTCGGCAGGCTCAACGTCGCCTGCATCCTGATTATCGGATTGCGCCTCGGTTTCCGGCTCATCCTGCACATCAACGCCCGAATCGTCAAACGCAATCTCATCGAGTGAAATCCGGTCTAAGCTCTCCAAGGCCTCAGCGCAAGCTTCTGCATCTTGGGCCGCATCCTCTTGGCCCATCGTCTCATCATTCATACATCCCCCAAGCTCAATATCGGGACAACACTGTACCCAAAAATGGAGCCATATAAAGCGCGTGCGAAATATAAGATCCGATTTAACCTGAGCGCATCGTTCGGCCGCATCCTCGCGGCGGCAAAAGGCCCCCGGAACGCGAACGAATCACATTCCGGGGGCTCTACAATGCGTTGAGTTGCGCGGAGCCGGCTATGCTGCTTCGTGCTCAAGCGATGTCTGCGCCGGGCGCGTTACTCGGCGTGTGCGTAATCCACCTTGGCGCGGCGAGCGGTAGCCTTCTCCCAATCGCTGGTGCCCTCAAAGACATCCTGCTTGTAGGGATTGCGGCCGAGCTTCTTGGCGCGGTAGGCGATGTAGATGATCGCGGCGACGTTGGCGACCAGTGCGGCGATCGAGACCGCGGTAGCGGCGCCGGGGTCGAGCGTGGAGTGGGTCACAAAGATGGACTCCTCCTGGAAGTAGGGGAATACCTGGGCAAACATGCACCAAATAGCCAGCGTAAAGGCGCGGTTCTGGATCCAGCCGCCCTTGTTCCAGATAAAGGCGGCGACGGTGGGCGCCAGCAGCAGCGCAAAGCCGCAGAACCAGGAGTGGGTGGGCAGGCAGTTGTAGGTGTAGCAGAAGTTCCAGATATCGTAGGCGATGATGTAGACCCAGGTCATGTCGGGCCACAGCATATCGGTCTGATCCTCGGAGGCGTAGACGCTCCACCAACCGGTCATGCAGAAGATGTTGATGAGACCGGCGATGCCGTTGAACACGTTGTTCCAGCCGGCCAGCTGCGTAGCACCTTCGGAGGTGACCCAGGTGGACTCGCCCAGGACAAAGAAGTGATAGGCGCTCTCAAAGTCGGATACGACGGCGATCATGATGTTGATGGCGACGATCACAAACGGCCATGCGCGGAACCAATGCGCCTTGCCGATCTTTCCCCACTGGTACTTAATGGCAATGAAGCCCCAGCAACCGGCGAGCGCCGCGTATACCTTGGCGTAGTGGAACCAGCTGTTCTGGTACACATGGGTGGGGTTGGTGAGCGCCCACTCGGCGCCTTGCGAAACGCCCACGGCGATGGCGACGCAGTAGATGGTCATGGCCAGCGGAGCCACGCCAAAGATGATTGCCGCGCCCAGCTTGGTGCGGCGGCCGACTTCGTTGAGCACGATCAGGCCAATAAAGACCATGGCCCAGCCGGCCCAGTGGATAAGGGTATCGCTACCCCAAACATCGAACAGCATGCTGCTCTCCTTTCACACGCCCGCGGCCCCTCTTCTGATCGCGGGCAGTTTGGCCAAATGTCGTCAGTTCTGGGGCTTGCGCTCCGGATACTTGGCGGTATAGCCCTCGATGTGGAGTGTCGAGGCGATGATTTCCTTGACCGTTTCGTCGGGCACATCGGGGTGCGTGCGGATATACATCAAAAGGCCCATGATGAGGGTGTAGAACGTCTCGTAGACATGGTCGATGCGTAGCTCATGATGGGCGACAAAATCCACTACGGTGGTGTCGCAGATATACTGCGCCACGCGCTGGACCACGTTGTGCAAAAAGCCGCCGTAGAGCGCGCCGCTGCTCGAGGTAAGCGTGCTCGGCAGCTCGTGGCCGCTGGCGACCAGGCGCTTAAAGAGCGGGGCGACGGTGTCGAGCGCGCCCTCGATATCACCGACGGTGCGGTCGGCGTTCCACCGCTCGAGTTCGGAGATAAAGTCGTCGATCGCCTCGTCCATAACAGCGGTGACGGCGGCGTCCATGTCGGCGAAGTAGTGGTAGAACAATGAACGCGTGCAGCCGGCTCGCTTGGTCACGGCCGATACCGATAGGTGGGACACGCCCAGCTCGGAGCTTACGGTGCGCACGGCATCGAGGATCTCGCGACGGCGTTCGTCGCCCGTCAGGCGCTTTGCCGCGCTATCGGATGCGGGGACGGCATCGACCACAGAGGTACCTGCTGTGTTATTGCCCATGTTTTGCCGCCTTTCATCCTCTTTTGCCTGACCGTTCGCCTAACAGTCTTGAATATTGTTGACGGTTCGTCAATACTATTTTTGACACAATGTCAACAATGGCGGGTGAACGGCATGGGGGCATGTCCGGCCTGCAAAAAAAGAGGGGCGCTGCGGTCCCGCCGGGCTGCGGCAAGAGAAGGGACAACCATGATTCTCAACGGACCGGGGATTAGTTACACCGAGCCCGACATCGGTTCGGAGTTCGTGCCGCCGCTGCCGGAGCATCCGCGCGAGGCCATCGTCAAGCTGTGCGAGCACTGCACCAACCGTCTGCTGCATCGCGACGAGCTGCTGGGCTACGAGTACTGGTCGTTTGCCGAGGCCGCAACCGACGAGCAGGCCGAAGTGCTCTGCAAGATGAAGATGCGCCGTCCCTATACGCTGCCCGAGATGGTCAAGCTCACCGGCATGCCCGAAGCCGATATCGAGAAGATGCTCGACGACATGAGCTACACGGGTCTGCTCGAGTACAACTGGGAAAACCCCGAGCGCGCCAAGCAATGGGTGTTGCCCATGCTGGTGCCGGGTTCTGCCGAGTTCCTCAACATGCGCGTGAGCCAGCTCGAGGAGCACCCGGTCTATGCCAAGTTCTTTGAGCAGGCGTCCAAGGGACCGCTGTCCAAGGCCACGCCGATGGTGCCGCCCGGAGGCGCCGGCATCGGCATGCACGTCATTCCGGTCGAGAAGGCCATCGACGCCGCGAGCACCTCGGTGCCGATCGAGCATATCGAGCATTGGCTCGACAAATACGATGGCAAATATGCCGCCAGCACCTGCAGCTGCCGCGCGAGCCGTCGCGTGATGGGTGAGGGCTGCGCCGACGACCCGGCCGATTGGTGCATCGCCGTGGGCGATATGGCCGACTACGTGGTTGAGACCGATCGTGGCCATTACGTGACCCGCGACGAGGTTTACGACATCTTGCGCCAGGCCGAGGACAACGGCTTTGTGCACCAGATCACTAATATCGACGGCGAGAACAAGATCTTCGCCATCTGCAACTGCAACGTCAACGTGTGCTACGCCCTGCGCACCTCGCAGCTGTTCAACACGCCCAACCTGTCGCGCTCGGCCTATGTCGCTAAGGTCGAGAAGGACAAGTGCGTGGCCTGCGGTCGCTGCGTCGAGGTGTGTCCGGCCGGCGCCGCCAAGCTGGGCCAGAAGCTCTGCAGCAAAAAGGCCGGCGGACAGGTGCCCGAGTATCCGCGCCAGGAGCTGCCCGATGCCACCAAGTGGGACCACACCAAGTGGTCGCCCAACTACCGCAACGACAACCGCATCGAGACGCATGAGTCCGGCACCGCTCCCTGCAAGACGGCCTGCCCCGCGCACGTTGCCGTTCAGGGCTATTTGAAGCTCGCGGCTCAGGGTCGCTATGACGAGGCGCTGGCACTCATTAAGCGCGAGAACCCGCTGCCCGCTATCTGCGGCCGTGTGTGCAACCGCCGCTGCGAGGACGCCTGCACCCGCGGCCGTGTGGACGCCGCCGTGGCCATCGACGAGGTCAAGAAGTTCATCGCCCAGCGCGATCTGGATGCCGCGACCCGCTACGTCCCGCCCGTGGTGACGCCGACGCGCGCTGGCGGCTTTGATCAGAAGATCGCCATCATCGGTGCCGGTCCGGCCGGCCTGTCCTGCGCTTTCTATCTGGCCGAGAAGGGCTACAAGCCCGTCGTCTTCGAGAAAAACGAGCGCCCGGGCGGCATGCTCACCTACGGCATTCCCAGCTTTAAGCTGCAGAAGGACGTCATTGAGGCCGAGGTCGAGATCATTCGCCTGATGGGTGCCGAGTTCCGCTATGGCGTGGAGGTCGGTCGTGATGTGACGCTCGACGAGCTGCGCGCGCAGGGCTTTAAGGCCTTTTACGTGGCCATCGGCTGCCAGGGCGGCCGCCTTGCCGGTATTCCGGGCGAGGATGCCGTGGACGTGACCGTGGCCGTCGACTTCCTTCGCGAGGTTAACAGCGGCAAGATCGATACCCTGTCCGGCCGCACCATTGTGGTGGGCGGCGGCAACGTGGCCATCGACGTTGCCCGCAACGCCTGCCGTCTGGGCTCTGGGCACGTTGAGATGTTCTGCCTGGAGAGCGAGGTCCAGATGCCCGCCAGCGAGGAAGAACGTCGCGAGGCCGTTGAGGACGGCGCTCACATCAGCTGCGGCTGGGGCCCCAAGGAGATTCACCTGGACGAGGCCGGTCGTGTGTGCGGTATCACCTTCAAGCGCTGCACGCGTGTCTTTGACGACGAGGGCCGTTTTGCGCCCGAGTACGACGAGAACGATCTGCGCCGTGTCGATGCCGACCGTGTCGTCATGTCGATTGGCCAGTCCATTGTGTGGGGCGACCTGCTGGCTGGCTCCAAGGTGGAGCTCGGCCGCGGCCAGGGCGCCCTTGCCGATCCCCAGACTTACCAGACCGCCGAACCCGACATCTTTGTGGGTGGTGACGTCTACACTGGCCCCAGCTTTGCCATCGACGCTATCGCCGCCGGCCACGAGGCCGCGGTGTCCATCCATCGCTTTGTGCAGCCGGGCTCCACGCTCACCATCGGCCGCAATCAGCGCCGCTACACCGCGCTCGACCGCGACGACGTTGTGCTCGAGAGCTACGACAACGCGAGCCGCGAGGTTGCCCACGTGGACCGCGAGCGCGAGAAGGCTGCGCCGTTTAGCGAGTACGTCGAGACCTTTACCGAAGAGCAGGTGCGCGCCGAGACCGCCCGTTGCCTGGGTTGCGGTGCCTCGATCGTCGACCCCAACAAGTGCATCGGCTGCGGCCTGTGCACCACCAAGTGCGCGTTCGACGCCATCCATCTGGATCGCGACCGCCCCGAGTGCTCCACGATGGTCAAATACGAGCAAAAGCTCCCAAGCCTCGGCAAGTACGCTCTAAAGCGTGCCATCAAGATTAAATTTGGTCGTAAATAGGTAGCCATGGCGGGTAAGGGGACGGCGCAGACTAGATCTCGTCGTCCCCTTGCTTTGAGTTTGCATCGAATCAACCTCTGCAGAAAGGGTTTCGCCTTGCATGAATTGGGAATCGTCTATCACATCATTCGCGATGTCGAGAACGTGGCGCGCGCCAATGGCGTGCGTCGCGTTTCGAGCGTCACGCTGCTGCTGGGCGAGGTCTCGGGCGTCGTTCCCGACTTGCTACTCGACGCTTGGCGCTGGGCGGCAGATAAAAAGCCCATCACCGAGGGTGCGGAGCTTATCGTGGAGCCCGTTGAGGCCGTGACACATTGCGAGGCGTGTGGCTGCGACTACGCGACGGTCGAGCACGGCAAGGCCTGTCCCCATTGCGGTAGCGGCGAGACCTATTTGCTGCAGGGCCAAGAGGTAATGATCAAACAGATCGAGACCCCCGAAGAGGATCCGGCAGGCGCTGCCCCCGACGGCCCTTCCGACGCGCCCGATGCCGTCGACGCCGCCAACCCACTCCACATCGTCTAGGATCCCCTATAAGTTGCGGTGAAATAGTTCCTAAATCCAGCCTTCTGGCTCTTAAACAAGAACTATTTCACCGCAACTTTTTTGAGTAGTTTTGTTGAGCATAAGTCGTGCAAATAGTCAAGCCATGTCTGTTTAAACAAAATAGTGACAGTACGAGCACATTCGCACTTGCTTAATATCGATATTAATGAACAGCTTGCTTGTATCTATAAAATACATAGCTTGATGAGCGACGCCTTGTCGTGTAATGAGTCAAAAAGCAGTAACGTAATCAACTTGTAACAAACCTAGACGTTTAAACAAATAATCCAACCTTTTGCGGATTTAGCTATAATTCCACAATCCAAACAGGTATACTCCTTTCATGTCGTGTAGGAAATACGTAGACAAAAAGGAGGTTATGTGATGGTAAGTATTGTTCTTGCTAGCCACGGGGACTTGGCAGCTGGAATCAAGCAGACGGGCTCGATGGTCTTTGGCGATCAGCCGTCTGTTGCCGTGGTCTCGCTCGAGCCGAGCATGGGCCCCGACGACTTCCGTGCCAAGGTCGAGGAAGCAGTCGCTTCCTTCGAGGACCAGGAGCAGGTGCTCTTCCTCGTTGATCTGTGGGGCGGCACGCCGTTCAACCAGATCAGCGGGCTCATCGAGGGCCACGATTCCTGGGCTATCGTCACCGGTGTCAACCTGCCTATGCTCATCGAGGCATATTCGCAGCGCTTTGACGCAAAGAACACTGCACATGCGATCGCAAAACATCTCGTGACTGAGGCTAAGGCTGGCGTGCGCGTCAAGCCCGAGTCTCTGGAGCCCGAGGAGAAGAAGCCGGCTACGGCCGCCGCTGCTCCTGCAGGCGCCATCCCTCCGGGAACGGTCATCGGCGACGGGCACATCAAGATCGCCCACGTCCGTATCGACACCCGTCTGCTGCATGGTCAGGTGGCCACCACGTGGACCAAGCAGATTAACCCCAACCGCATCATCGTGGTTTCCGACGGCGTTGCTCACGACGAGCTTCGCAAGACGATGATCGAGCAGGCTGCCCCTCCGGGAGTCCATGCCAACGTCGTGCCCATCAAGAAGATGGCCGAGGTCGTCAAGGACACGCGTTTTGGTGACACCAAGGCCATGCTGCTCTTCGAGAACCCGCAGGATCTGCTCAAGGCCATCGAGGCCGGCGTCGACATCAAGGAAGTCAACATCGGTTCCATGGCTCACTCCAAGGGCAAGGTCGTCGTCACCAACGCCGTCGCTATGGGCGATGACGACGTTAAGACCCTCGAGGCCCTCAAGGCCAAGGGCGTCAAGTTCGAGGTCCGCAAGGTTCCTTCGGATGCTTCCGAGGATCTCGACGCCATGTTGAAGAAAGCTAAGGCCGAACTGGCCGCTCAAGCATAGTAAAGGAGGGTCCGATACATGTCTGCAATCACTATTCTGCTTGTTGCGATTGTCGCGTTGCTTGCCGGTATGGAAGGCATTCTGGATGAGTTCCAGTTCCATCAGCCGCTCGTGGCATGCACGCTTATCGGTCTCGTAACCGGTCACCTTCAGGAGGGCATCCTCCTGGGCGGTTCGCTCCAGATGATGGCCCTTGGCTGGGCTAACGTCGGCGCCGCCGTCGCGCCTGACGCCGCTCTGGCCTCGGTCGCTTCTTCGATCATCATGGTGCTCGCCCTCAACGGCGGCGCCACTGATTCGGCCAAGGCCGTTACCGCGGCCATCGCCGTCGCCGTCCCGCTGTCGGTCGCTGGTCTGTTCCTGACCATGATCTGCCGTACCATTGCTACCGCTATCGCTCACGCCATGGACGGTTGCGCCGAGAAGGGCGACTTCTCCGGCATCGAGCGCTGGCAGTACGCTGCCATCCTCATGCAGGGCCTTCGTATCGCCATCCCGGCAGTACTTCTGTGCATCATCCCGGCCGAGGCCGTTACCAACGCGCTTAACGCTATGCCCGACTGGCTGTCCGGCGGCATGGCTGTCGGCGGCGGCATGGTCGCTTCCGTCGGTTACGCCATGGTCATCAACATGATGGCCACCAAGGAGACCTGGCCGTTCTTCATCCTCGGCTTTGTCCTTGCTGCCATCCCTCAGCTCACGCTGATCGCCCTTGGCCTCATCGGCATCTCCCTTGCCCTCATCTACCTTGGCCTTAAGGATCTGGCCAAGCAGGGTGGCGGCATGGGCGGTGGCTCCGGCGACCCGCTCGGCGACATTCTGAACGATTACGAGTAGGAGGGGAGTGATACATATGGCAGAGAACAAGATTCAGCTCACCAAGGCTGACCGCAAGAAGGTTTGCTTCCGTCATCAGTTCCTTCAGGGCTCGTGGAACTACGAGCGTATGCAGAACGGCGGCTGGTGCTTCGCAATGATCCCTGCGATCAAGAAGCTCTACACCAGCAAGGATGACCAGATTGCCGCTCTTAAGCGCCACCTGGAGTTCTATAACACCCACCCCTATGTTTCCGCCCCCGTCATTGGCGTTACCCTCGCTCTCGAGGAGGAGCGCGCCAACGGTGCCCCGATTGACGACGTCGCCATTCAGGGCGTCAAGGTCGGTATGATGGGCCCGCTCGCCGGTGTCGGCGACCCCGCCTTCTGGTTCACCCTTCGCCCGATTCTGGGTGCTCTGGGCGCTTCCCTGGCCCTGTCCGGCAGCATCGCCGGTCCGCTGCTGTTCTTCTTCGCGTGGAACATCATCCGTTACGCCTTCCTGTGGTACACGCAGGAGTTTGGCTACAAGGTCGGCTCCTCCATCGCCAAGGACCTCTCCGGCGGTCTGATGGGCAAGGTCACCGAGGGTGCTTCCATCCTGGGTATGTTCATCATCGGCGCCCTGGTCGAGCGCTGGGTGTCCATCTCCTTCACCCCGGTCGTCTCCAAGGTCACGCAGTCTGCTGGCGCCTTTATCGACTGGGCTAACCTGCCCTCCGGTTCTGAGGGTGTCAAGGAAGCACTGACGATGTATAACTCCATCGGTGCTAACGCCCTTGATCAGGTGAAGGTCACCACGCTTCAGGCCAACCTCGATCAGCTCATCCCCGGCCTTGCCGCCGTGTGCCTGACCCTGCTGGTCTGCAAGCTCCTCAAGAAGAAGGTCAGCCCGATCGTCATCATCCTGGCTCTCTTCGCCATCGGCATCATCGGTCGCGTCTGCGGCTTCATGTAAGCACGTTTCGGCTTAAGACCGAGAATTGCTAGGCAAGGGCTTTTGAGCCATTGAAACGGACCGCACCCGGTGGGTACACTGGATGCGGTCCGATTGTTTTATTTGGAGGGCGAGGCGCGCATGGCGCAATCTCAGAACAGCACGGTCGATCTGGCAACGCCGGCAACCTGCCTGATGGGGCTTACCAGCCACGGCAACGTGATGGTGGGCAATAAGGCGTTCGAGTATTACAACGAGCGCAATCCCGAGGATTATATTCAAATCCCGTGGGATGAGGTCGACTATATTGCCGCCGAGGTTTTACGCGGCACCAAGAAGATCACGCGTTTTGCCATCTTCACCAAGGACAACGGTCACTTTACGTTTTCGACGCGCGACGACAAAGAGACGCTTCGTGCTGTCCGCAAGTACGTCGACGAGGATAAGCTTGTGCGTTCGCCCGACTTTATCGATGTGACGGCCAAGGGCGCCAAGAGCATCCCCTCCGTTATCAAAAACCTCTTCCACAAAGGTAACTAGCTCCTCATAAGTTGCGGTGAAATAGTTCCTAAATACGGCTTTAGATGCTTCAGACAGGAACTATTCCACCGCAACTTCGAAGTCTAGTCATGCGACGTATTGCGATGCAGTAAATCTGCTACACTAGTACAACATGCCTCCGTAGCTCAGGGGATAGAGCACCGCTCTCCTAAAGCGGGTGTCGACGGTTCGAATCCGCCCGGGGGCACCAGAGGAATATCGAGCCCGGTACCGCTACGGTGCCGGGTTCTTCTGGTTCAATGCCATGTCAAAAACGAAGCGCCCGCTTGCTGGGGGAGCAAGCGGGCGCCTGTGAGCGAATATGTTTGCGGCGAGAGCCGTGATGAGCGGTGGGGTGGCGACTAGTTGGTCGTACCGGAATCGTCACCCGTGCCCGAGCCAGAGCCCGAACCCGAGCCAGAAAGTGCGACCGTCAGCGTAATCGTGCTGTCGGTGGACTGCTTGCCAGTGGGGGAGACGCCCGTAACGGTGGCATCCTCGTTACCGCTTACGGGATTGCCGTTCTGGTCACAGAAGCCGATGTTATAGAAACCGGCGTTGTTGAGCGCGGTGACGGCGGCGGAGATGCTCTTGCCGTACAGGTTGCCCGGAACACTGGCCTTGCCGGACTTCTTGGCAATGACGACGGTAATCGTGGCGCCGGGCTTCTGCTTGCCACTGGGGTTCCAGCTGATCACGGTGCCCTCGGTAACCGAGTCGTTCTCCTGGTAGCTAACGTCGACGCCAAAGCCTGCCATATCGAGGGCGTTGCGCGCCTGGGCCTCGGTCATGTCGGTCAGATCGGGGACGGACGTGGTATCCGGGCCGCTCGAGACCTTGTACGAGATGGTCGTGCCCTTCGCGACTTCCTTACCGGCTTCGGTGCCCTGCTCAAAGACCTGGCCCTCATCGGCCTCGTTGGCCTCCTCGGAGGCGTTGCCCTTCAGGCCAACGCTTGCCAGCGCGGCCTCGGCCTGGTCCTTGGTCAGGCCGACAAGCCGGGGAACCTCAACCTTCTCGGAGGGCTTGGGACCCTTGGAGATTACCAGGTTCACCTTGGTGCCCTTGGCCTTCTTGGTGTTGCCGTTGGGCGTCTGCTCGGCGACCTTGCCCTCGTCGACATCGTCGTTGTAGCTTTGGTCGATGGTGCCGACCTCGAGGCCGGCTTCCTTGATCAGCTCGACGGCAGTCTGCTGGTCCTTGCCCAGCACATCGGGCACGGTGACCTGCTCGCCGCCAAAGAGTCCTGTGGCAAAGGCCACCACGATGCCGATGACGGCAACGGCTGCCACCACGGCGGCGATGATCTTGTTCTTGTTGGATTTGGGCTTTTCGACCTCGTAGGAGCCGGTGGAGCCCGAAACCGAGCTACGGGCGGTATTCTGGCCGCTCACGCCCGAGACGGGACGCACCATGGCGCGCGTCTGATCGGAAAGCTCGCGAGTCTTGGTGGCGCCCAGCTCACCGGGGGCACCGATGATGCGCGTGGGCTCCGAGACGTTGACGGCACGGCCCGACAGGTAGCTGTTGAGCACCTGACGAAGCTCGTCGGCGGTCTGGAAGCGGTTTGCCGGGTCCTTCTCCATGCACTTGAGGATGATGCGCTCAAGGTCGGCGTCGACACCGGAGTTGATCTGGCTCGGCGGAATAGGCAGCTCGTTGACTTGCTTGAGTGCGACCGAGATGGCGTCGTCACCGTCAAAGGGAACGCGGCCGGTGGCGCACTCGTACATCACGACGCCCAGCGAGTAGATATCCGAGGTGGGGCCGAGGTCCTGACCGCGGGTCTGCTCGGGGCTGACGTAGTGGGCGGTTCCCAGCACGTTGTTGTCTTGCGTGAGGTGGCTGTTCTTGGCGCGCGCGATGCCAAAGTCCATCACCTTGATGTTGCCGTCGGGCAGCACCATGATGTTCTGCGGCTTAATGTCGCGGTGGATGATCTCGTGCTTGTGGGCGACCGAAAGCGCGGAGCTGATCTGCGAGCCGATCTGGGCGACCTTCTTGGGGTCGAGGGCGCCGTGGCTCTTGATGCCGCTCTTAAGGTCGGTGCCGCGCAGGTACTCCATGACGATGTAATAGGTGTCGCCGTCCTTGCCCCAATCGTAGACGCCCACGATATAGGGGGAGGAGAGACCGGCTGCTGCCTGGGCCTCCTGCTTAAAGCGTGCGGCGAAGGTTGCGTCGCCAGCATACTGCGGCAGCATGATCTTGACGGCAACCGTGCGGTCGAGGACCTGGTCCTGTGCACGGTAGACGGTCGCCATGCCGCCTGTTCCCACCTTATCCTTGAGGAGGTATCTTCCCCCGAGGACCCTCTGTTCCATTCCTGCTCCTAACATAACTATTCGCTCAACGATGTGTGTAGTACCTACGATGTGGCCGCTGGGGCCGTGTGGCGCGTTGCCGCTAACTCTTCGGCCGCGGCGCGCCTCGGGTGTCCGATTCGATCATGGGCATCACGCTCCCTGTGCGGCAAGCGCCGCGGTCAGGACGATACCGGCGATCTTGGCGGCCTTGACGTCATGCTTGTCGAAATCCTCCAAGGCCACCGAGATGGCGACCGTGGGTGAATCGTAAGGTGCAAAGCCAACGAACATCGAGTTGACGTTGGTGCCGCCGGTCTCGGCCGAGCCGGTCTTGCCGGCGACCTTGACGCCGGGGATCTGGGCATCGGTGCCGGTGCCGGACTGGACGACGGCAAGCATGGCCTGCTTGACCTGGTCGGCCGTGGCGGAGCTGACGGCCTGACCCAGCGAGCGGGACTGCGTGGTCTTGACCACGGTTCCGTCCGGGGCGAGTACCTGGGCTACAAAGTACGGGTCCATGACCACGCCGCTGTTGGCGATGGCGGCGGCAATCACGGCGTTTTGCATGACGGTGGTCTGCGGGCCGGGCGTGTGGTCCATGCCGACAGGCTGGCCGGCGCCGGCCCAGGCGGTCTCCCACTCGGTCATGAGCGACGGGTCGGCCATGATGGAGGCCGCGGAGGTCAGGTCCTGGCCGAGCTTTTGGCCGTAGCCAAAGGCGTTGGCAAACTGTACGAGCGTGTTTGCGCCAACTTCGTTTGCCACCTGGCCAAAGACGACGTTGGAGGACACGGCAAAGGCCTGCTGCAGGCTGATGGTGCCGTAGCTCTCGTTGGCATAGTTGGTGACCGGTGCGTTGCCGATGTCCATGGAGCCGGGCGCCTGGTAGGTGCTGGTAAGGCTGGCGGCACCGGTCTCGAGTGCCGCGGAAAGCGTAACGACCTTAAACGTTGAGCCCGGCGTGTACAGCGCGTCCATGGCGCGATTGTACATGGAGCCGTCCTCGCCGCCGCCCGTCTGCAGCAGGGCATCGATGTTGGTGTTGTCGTAGGTGGGCGAGCTGGCACATGCGAGCACCGCGCCGGTACGCGGGTCGATGACCACTACAGCGCCCTTAAAGCCCTTGAGTGCCTGCTCGGCAGCCGTCTGGATGCGCGAGTCGATGGTGAGCTTGGCGGTGTTGCCCGGCTGGGTCTGGCCCGCGAGCGACGCGATGGCGTTGTTCCAGCTGGAGTAATCCTTAGAGCCGGTGAGCGTGTCGTTCATGACGCTCTCGATGGCGGTGGTGCCATACTGCTGGCTCACGTAGCCAACCACGTGCGCTGCCAGGTTACCGTTGGGGTAGGAGCGTACGTAGGTGCCGTCCTCCTGTTGCAGCGACTCGGCCAGCGTCACGCCGTCGGACGTGATGATGGAACCGCGCTGGATGTACTTGGAGCGGGCGATGGTGTGGTTGTTGGTCGGCATGTCCTGATAGTCCTTGGCCTTGATGACCTGGACATAGGTGAGGTTGCCGATAAGGATGGCGAACAGCGCCGTAAAGGCGAGCACCGCGCGGGTTAGACGGTTGGCGAGCGCCACGCGGCCGAGCACACCGGATTCAGGTGTGTCGAGCAGGCGACGGCGCATGCGCGAGCCGACGGAATGGCTGCCGCTGCCGTAGGAAGACGAGGTGGCAAAGCGCGTGCCCGTCGGGGCGGCGGCAGATGCGACCTGATCATCGGTGATGGCGGCCATGGTGCCGGTGCCGGTAAGCTCGGCCTCGCGTCCGGTCGCCTCGTCACCGGCGCGCAGCAGGAGCGCGACGATGATAAAGCTCGCCAGCAGCGAGGAGCCGCCCTGGCTCATAAAGGGCAAGGTGACGCCGGTCAGCGGGATCAGGCGGGTAACGCCGCCAACGATCAAGAAGGCCTGGAAGCTGATGGCGGCCGTAAGGCCCGTGGCGCTAAAGGCGGCGAGGTCGGATTTAGCGCGGGCAGCCGTGGTGAGGCCACGCACGGCAAAGAGCATAAACAGGATGAGCACGGCGCCGCCGCCCAAAAGACCCATCTCCTCGCCGATGGCCGAGAAGATAAAGTCGGACTCGACGACGGGGATGTTGTTGGCCATCCCGTTGCCGATGCCAACGCCGACCAGACCGCCGTCGGCAAGCGAGAAGAGCGACTGGACGATCTGGTAGCCCTGGCCCTGGGCGTCCTTAAACGGATCGACCCAAACCTGGAAACGCACCTGAACGTGCGACAGGAACTTGTAGGCGCCCACGGCTCCAACGGCTAAGAGCGCAAGGCCGATAACGACATACGAAAAGCGCCCCGTGGCAACGTAGAGCATCAGCAAGAAGATGGTGTAGAACAGCACGGCCGAACCCAGGTCGCGTTCGAAGACGACGACGAGCAGGCACACACCCCACACGGCAAACAGCGGCAGCAGCAGTCGCAGGCGAGGGATCTTAAAGCCCAGGATCTTGCGGTTGGAGATGGAGAGTAGCTCGCGGTTCTCGGCCAGGTACCCGGCCAGGAACAGCACGATAAAGACCTTGGCGAACTCGCCAGGCTGGATGGTAAAGCCCGCGATGCGAATCCACAGCTTGGAGCCCGAGATCGTGGTGCCGATAAAGATAGGCAGCATCAGCAGAATGATGCCGATGATGCCAAAGGTGTACTTGTAGCGCATGACCACGTCGAGGTTTTTGACTAGTGCAAGCGTTCCCACCATGAGCGCCACCGAGACAAACAGGATGATGAGCTGTGAGATGGCGAGAGCGGGGGCGAGACGCGTCACGAACGTGATGCCGATGCCCGAAAGTATAAATACGATGGGCAGGATGGCGGGGTCGGCACCGGGCGCCAAGATGCGCACGGCAATGTGGGCCGCGGCAAAGGCGGCAAAGAGGCCGATCGGTACGGCGAGCGTCTCAAAGGAGATGGCAGCGCCCGCGGTGAGGACGTACATCGCATACAGCAGGATGACGGGGAACGCCGAGGCGATGAGCAAGAGCAGCTCGGTGTTGCGGCGACTCATAAGCGGCACTCCCTTTCTAATTCTTATCGGAGGCTTCGGCCTCGGCGGACTGTTCGGCGGTTTTCTCGGAATCTGATTCGGAGGTCGATCCCTGATTGGTGTTGTCGCGAATCGTTTGCGCGTCGATCACCTGGCGGGTCTGCTCCTCGTCGATCTGGTGGCGGTACTTGGATATCGTGTCCTGCGCATCGTCGACACTTGTTTGCGGAATGCCCGCCTTGAGGCGGTTTTGCGTGTCTTCGGGCAGGTCGGACAGCTTGATGCTGGTTTCGCTTTCGAGCCAGTGGAGCTTGAGTCCGAGTGGCTTGCCGGGCAGGCCGCGCCAGACGGCGACATTGCCCTGGTAGGTACCCAGGTAGTACGAGCCGGTGACACCCGTGTAGGCCCAGATGCCAGCTGCCAGCACAAAGACGAGGGCCAGGATGGCGGCGATAGTAACGTTGCGGCGACGCACGCGTTGCGCCTCGCGCATGACGCCATCGTCAACCAGGTCAACGACTACTACGGTCACGTTGTCGTGGCCGCCGGCGGCAAGCGCCGCGTCCACTAGGTTGTCGACGCAGATTTGCGCGGTTGAGGACTGCGTGGCGATGTTCTCGATATCGCTATCGGGAATCATGCTCGAAAGGCCGTCGGAGCACAGGATCAGGCGGTCGCCTTCCTCGATATGCAGAGTGAAGTGGTCGGCATACATGGCGGGGTCCGAGCCCAGTGCGCGGGTGATGACCGAACGGTTGGGGTGGACGCGAGCCTCGTCTGCCGTGATCTCGCCGGCGTCCACGAGCTCCTCCACGTAGGAGTGGTCGCGGGTCACGCGGATGAGCGTGCCCTCGTGGAGCAGGTAGGCGCGCGAGTCGCCCACGTGGGCGATGGCGAGCGTATCGTTTTCGATATAGGCGCAGGTGGCTGTGCAGCCCATGCCGGGCTTGCCCAGGCCGTTCAGGGCCGCCTCGATTACGGCGGCGTTGGCTGCCTCGACGGCTGCGGCCAGGCGTGCTGCGTCGGCGGACTGTGGGGCCGTCTTGGCTATAGTCTCGACAGCGATAGAAGAGGCTACCTCGCCGGCGGCGTGACCACCCATGCCGTCGCATACGCAAAAGAGCGGCGACTGCACCAGGTAGGAATCCTCATTGTGCGGGCGCACACAGCCAACGTCGGAGCGGGCGCCCCACATGAGTTGCGTGGTGGTACCGGCATCATAGGTCGAGTCGGTCTCGATGCGCTCCTCGGTCAGGGGCTCAAAGCTCATGGTCGAGCCGGGGTCTTTGAGCTTGGCCTCAACGGCAGCAACGTCGATCTCGGCGGTGTCACCGGGAGAGACGGTGTCGGTCTCGGCGTTTGATTCGGAATTGTCGGTGTCCGGGGAGTCGGGCTCCTCGGACACGCGGGCGGTCGACTCGTCGTCTTGCGGGCTGACGTCTATAGGCTCGGGCGCCGGCGTAGACGCGGGCGCAACCTCGGATGCCGGGGCTATGGGAAACGCCGGCGCGGCGGGCTCGGGTGCCGCAAACACCGCAGCGCTCTCGTTGATTGCCGCGGCGACGGGCTCTGCAAAGTGAGCCGGCGCCGGGGTTGCTTCGGGCGCTGTGGGCTGTTCCGCAGCATGTGCGCCGATGGGCGCCGCTACGGCATCCTCTTCGTCCTCGTTATCGGCGAGATCCGAAATATCATGCGTTACATGCGAAAGAGGCAGGGAGAACACGGTGTCCTCGGGCTCCACGGGTGCGGAGCCCGCCGGAGCGGCGTGGGCCGGTGCAGCTACGGCGGCAGCCGGTGCCTCGGTCATAGTTGCGGACTTGTTCTCCTCGTCGATCATCGACGGTTCACCTTCATGACCACGTCGCCAATCTGGACTTCGTCGCCCTCACGCAGCGTCGCGGGCTCCACGAGTTGGCGGCCGTTGACGAGCGTGCCGTTAAGTGAGTTGAGGTCCTCGATGATGAGCGCCGGGCCCTGCAGCGAAAAGCGCGCGTGCGAGGCTGAAACGAACGGTTCGTTGATGCAGATGTCCGAAGATGGCGAGCGACCGACGATGACGGGGCCGAGCATGTCTACGTGGATGCCGCGGATACCGCGCGGACCCTTGTCCACATCGATCGTCCAGATAGCCGAGTCGCGGCGCTGTCCACGCACAAGTCCCACGCCGGTCTTCATGACGGCGAACAGAAAGATATAGAGCAGGGCGACCAGGACGATGCGGCCTGCAAAAAGGACGATATCGATGTTCATAAGCGACTATCCCCTAAATTCAAAGGTACTCAGGCCAAACGTCAGCAGATCGCCGTTGCGCAGCGGGCAGCGCGTAATGCGGCGGTTGTTGACGAGCGTGCCGTTGGTGGAATTGAGGTCCTCGATCGACCAATCCGAGCCCGTAAAGGTGAGCTGGGCGTGGCGGCGCGACACGTTGGGGTCGCGCAGGGCAATGTCGGAAACTGAGCGCTCGCGACCGATGGTCACCTGTGCGGAGGTGATGCTATGGCTCTCGCCGCTCACGACGTCGACGAGCTGGGCGAGCGGGCGCTGCGGGGCGCGAGTGCTCGCCATGTTGGAGGCGATGCCGGCTGCGGCGCCTAGGCCCACGGCGGCACCGGTCGCGGCGGCTCCGCCCATGCCGGCAAGCGCGTCGCGCGAGACGGTCTGCGGCACTGGGATGGGTGCGGCGGCGGGGTCGGGGACGCTAGGCGCGAAGGGGTCTGCCACGGCAAGCGGGTCGGGAGCGGCGGCGCGAGGCGTCGGCTGCTGCTGGGGCATGGCGGCGGGGCGCTGCTGCTGCGGGGCGGCAAACTGCTGCTGGCCGGCGCGCGGGGCGCTGGCGGCACGGCTTGCCGCGGAGTTGTTCTGGCCCAGGCCGTTCTGATAGGCGCGCTCTTCTTCGTACAGGCGGCCGAGCGTGGGGGCATCGACGTTCTCGGCAAAGACCGAGAACTTGCCGGCGCGCAGCTGTGGATCGATCATAAAGCGCACGAGGGGCTCGCCGACAAAGACATAGCGGCGCTTTTCGGCCTGCGCCTTCACGAACTCGCGGACCTCGCGCGAAAGCTCGGGGTAGAACGGGGCGAGCATGGGATCGTCGTCGGCGGCGATAAGGATGGTATAGAGTGCCGGCGCCGTGTTGACGCCGTTAATCACCAGAGTCTGATCCTCCATGTCGCGAGCGGCCTGCTTGGCAAGCTTCTTAAAGGAGAACGGGGCACGGGTGGCACCGAAGATGCCGGCCACGTGGTCCTCGAAGATGTTCAGGAAGTTCACGAAAGATCACTCTCCGTATAGGTTCTTTGGTATCCGAGCAAATATAGGCATATCCCAACGATTATAGAGGATAGGATTCCCGCAACCGCCGCCTTGGCGATGACCGCGGCTGCAAGGCTGGCAATTTCCATATGGTGTGCAAGACAGGACGCCGCTGCGCAGCCGATGCCGGTGACAGCGATGGCGGCGATTGCGGCAAGGTTTGAGCCCTGATTGGCACGCTTGGCATGGACATTGAGCAGCGCAGATGACGCCGCGGCAGTTGCCGCGACCAGCACAAAGGCAGCCCAAAGGAGCGGGTCTCCCAGCGCTGCAGCAACGTTACCGAGCCCCAGCACGCCTCCGGCTGAAAGCGCGACCGTGGCCAGACGGGCAAAAAGCGCGCCCATGCCCGTTGCCGCGGCGGCGCTTGCCGGGCCGAGCCAAAATGACGCGACGCCGGCGGCGACCCCAGCTGCCAGGAAGGTATTGCCGGTCAGACAGCCAAGCGCGAGTGCACAGGTGAGCGTGGCGCTCGCGGCAGTCTCGGTGCGACCCCAGGCGATCCACCAACCGGACATGGCGGCGGCAAAGATCACCGCGACGGGCAGCATCGACAGGATGCCCTGTGCCTGCATGGTGGCGTTGGCCATGAGCACCAAAAAGCCCACAGCCGAGATGGCCGAGCCAATCTGGGGGGCCAGGCCAGCCGCCGCTCCGATCGCGATAGCCGCAATGACCAGGCCGGGAAGCGCCGCGACCCCGGCCGTTTGCATCAGCAAAAAGCTAAAGGTGCCGCACGTTAGCGCCGAGATAGTGCGCATGGTGTAGTCGCGCGCATGGCTCCAGCGCGTGCCCGCCCAGCCGAGTGCGGGGTCGACCTCGATGGCGTCGTCCTCGTAGTGCGACGGCTCGATATCGTCGAGCTCCTGCTCGTCATCCGAAAGCTCGCCAACCATTTGCTCCAGGCTGCGACGGCCTTCGCGCACGCTGCCCAGACCGGCAAGGAGCTGGTCGCAAAATGCCTCGATGCTGTTGGGGCGGTCCTGCGGCATGGGGGAGAGCGCGCTCATGAGCGCGCTCTCGGCTCCCGGGGGAAAGTGTGGTATCAGCTCGCTGGGATAGGTGGCGCCGCCGATGATGTGGCCGAGCGAGTCGGCGGGCGTGGCCGCCATAAAGGGGGCGCTGCCACACAGGCCCTCGTAGATCACACAGGCAAGGGCAAAGACATCAGCGCGTTCGTCGACCGTGCCGGTCTCGATATCGAGCTGCTCGGGCGGCATGTAGCCGATGGTGCCGCCGCGCGAACCGCCAAAGCCACCGGCGGACGACAGTCGCGCCATGCCAAAGTCGGTGAGCTTTACATTGCCCGAGTGGTCGATGAGCACGTTGGCGGGCTTAATGTCCAGGTGGAGTACGCCATTACTATGGGCGAAGGTGAGCGCCTGGCCCAGGGCATCGGCAATAGCTGCGGCCTCGTCAAAGGTAAGTGAGTGGCCGTCCACGCGGTGCAAAAACTCGGCCAGCGACATGCCATCGACATACTCCATGACTAGGTAGGCATAGGCTGTGTCGTGCGTAAAGTCGATGACCTGCACGATATTGGGATGTTGAAGCATGGCGGCGGTGTGCGCCTCGCGCAGGACATCCATGATGTCGCTGGCGGGCATGCCGGCACCGTTGATAAGGGGGATACGCTTAATGGCGACGCGGCGGCGCAGGTGCGTGTCGCGGCAGATCTCGATGGAGCCAAAACCGCCGGTCGCAAGTGTCTCGAGCGGCTGGTACCGCTTGAGCAGCTCGCGAGAGCTGGTGCCCTCCAAAGGAACGTCCGGCGAGAACCGGGCGGTATGTTGCGAGAAAAGCGGCATGGCCAACCCTCGTGCGTTTAAAGTTCGTTTGCGAGCGGCGGGCGCCGAGCCGAGCCGTTCGCGGTGGCATAGATGCTGCTAGTGTAGCACGCTCGGGTGCATGGGGAGGATAGCGGGATGCGAGGTTGCCTGTCTGGCTTGGCTCTGTTTTGGCTCGCTCGGAAAGCGCACCCCACTTTGCGACCAAATTAAGGGATGCACTTTCCGAATGGGGTGGTCTGCGGAAACTGCGTCCCAGAATATTGGCGTAGAGCGGGATGCGCTTTCCGGATGGGCGCTCAAAAGGAAACCGCATCCCACTTTGGAGCGCCAAAACGGGATGCGGTTTCCGCTGTCAATCTAAGTTACGCCTAAGCAGGCGGCCGGAGTTTGGACCCCGGCTCGGGTTAGCGCTTCTTCTTGTTCTTCTTCTGCTTGCGCTGCTTGCCCTTGGTCTCCTGGGGCTTGTCGCCCTGTTTGGCTTCGGCGGCGGCCTTTTCTGCCTTCATCTTCTTGCGTTTGGTCTCGATGCGGAGTTTTTTGTTGATGCGTGCCTTAAGGAAGGTGCCAAACTGCTCGGCATCGCCGCGAACAAAGGTGTCCTTAGGGATCGTCACGCCCTGGTCGGCGAACATGGCCACAAAGATGCGCTCGCCGTCGAGCACGTGGTCGAGCTTTTCAAACGGGAAGAACTGCGACTTGCCGCTCTTGCCCCAAACCATCAGGCCGTCCTCGTTGGCGGCGACGCGGCGATAGCGGCCACCCATGGACTCGTCGGCCTCGACGGCGTCGATAAAGTCGCGGGCGAGGGTGTGGTGCAGGTTTTTGCTCCACCAGGCCAAAAAGGCGCCGAATACGATCAGGACGACGCCAAACTTGATCCAGTTGCCGCCGGCCACCAACATGCCGATGCCGATGAGCGCGGCAATCGCGGCGGCGACATACAGCGAGCCACGGCGCCTGGGCGAGGCGACCAGGCGGGCGAAGTCGGTGACGAGGTCGTTTTCGTACTGGTACTCGTTGAGGTACAGGATGCCGTCGTCGGCTGCGGCCTGCTCCTCGAGCGCGACCTCGACCTGGTCGGCTGCTTCGGAGGGAACGAGGTTGCTCTCTGCGTCTGCCATGCTCTTTGGACTCCTATCGCGGCGGGCTCGCCGTACGGGTTATTATGAATGCAGTATGCCGTGCGACCGCATGGCCGTCGCGGCAACAAGACTCAGTATACCCGGGGGAGCACCCATGGAATCGTTGTACCGAAAGTATCGCCCGCTCACCTTCGACTCCGTGGTGGGCCAGCAGCATATCGTCTCGACGCTCGAGCACGCCATCACCGAGGGGCGCCTGTCCCACGCCTACCTGTTCTGCGGACCGCGCGGCACGGGCAAGACCACCATGGCGCGCATTCTGGCCAAGGCACTGCTGTGCCGCAATGCCGAGGCGGCGCGCGCCGAGGGTGCAAGCGGCTGCATGCCCGACGGTACTTGCGAGGAGTGCGAGCTCATTGCCGAGGGCAACCACCCGGATGTCTACGAGCTCGATGCCGCAAGCCGCACGGGCGTGGACAATGTGCGCGAGGAGATCATCAACTCCGTCAACTTTGCCCCGGTGCGCGGCAAGTACAAGATCTATATCATCGACGAGGTCCACATGCTCACGACGGCGGCGTTCAACGCGCTGCTCAAGACGCTTGAGGAGCCGCCGGCGCACGTGATCTTTGTGCTGTGCACCACCGACCCGCAAAAGATTCTGGAGACCATCCTCTCGCGCTGCCAGCGTTTCGATTTCCATCGCATCGGCAACGAGGATATCGAGCACCGCCTGGCATACGTGTGCGAGCAGGAGGGCTTCGATTACGACGATGAGGCGCTGGCTATCGTGGCGCGCCATGCCAAGGGCGGCATGCGCGACGCGTTGTCCACGCTGGAGCAGCTGAGCGTCTTTGGCAACGGTTCTGTGTATGCGGACGACGCCCGCTCTCTTTTAGGCGAGGTTTCGGACCAGATTCTGGGCGAGTTTTCCCGCGCCATTGCCGATCGCGATGTTGCCGAGCTCTATGGACTGATCCGTACGCAGGTCGAGGAAGGAAACGACCTGCTGGAGCTGACGCGCGACCTGGTGGCGCACGTGCGTGACGTGTACGTTGCCTGCGTTGCCGGTGCTCGTGCCGAGCTGTTTGAGGGCGGCTCCGAGCAGGCCGAGGCGCTTGCTGCCGAGGCCGCTGCCTTTGGCGAGCATCCTGCCGACCGCCTGGCCCGTGTGCTGACGGTGCTCGACGATGCCGCACTGGAGATGAGGGGCGCGAGCGACGTGCGCCTGGTGCTCGAGATTGCCTGCACGCGTCTGGCGCGTCCCGAGGCCGATTTAACGATTGAGGCATTGGCCGAGCGCGTGGCACGCCTGGAGGCCATGGTTGCCAACGGCGCCGTGCCGGCGAGCGTGGCTGCTGCTCAGGCCGCCGCGCCTGCAGCATCCGTACCCGCTGCTGCCCAACAGCCGACGCTCATTTCGGGCGCTCGTGCTGCCGCTCCGGCGGCATCCGCTGCCCCTGCTGCTACGTCCGCGCGCCAGGGTGGCATGCCTTGGGACCGTGGTGCTGCCGCTCCGGCGGCTCAGCCTGCACCCGTGTCAGCTTCCAAGCCTGCAGCGCCTGCACCTCAGCCTGCGCCGGCTCCGACGCCTCAGCCCCAGTCCAACAATGCCGCCCAGGTTGCTGCCGCCGGCGCCGCCGAGACCCCCGCGGTCGAGGACGCCGGCGAGCTGCAGCGCAAATGGGCCGAGGTCGTCGAGCGCGTCAAGGCGCGTCAGGCTTCCTACGCAGGGCTTTTGCTCAACGCCCGCGCCACGGCCGACGACGGCTCCAAGCTCACGGTCTCGTTCCCCGCGGGTTCGACTTTTGCCATTAAGATGCTCGGTCGCGCCGATACGCAGTCGGTGGTCCTACCGACGGTCTGCGCGGTCTTCGGTCGTCGTACCGTCGACTATGTCCTGGATGGGGGTGGCACGCCGGCTCCTCAACATGAGGAGCATTCTCCATCTGCACGGGCTGCGGCATCTGCGGACCCGCAACCCGTGTCCTCGGCGGCCCCTGTATCCTCGAGCGCCAGCGCGCCGCAGCAGCAAGCGGCACCGGTAACGGCATCGACCTCGTCGGCGCCTAAGCCCGCGGCGCCCAAACCGGCTGCTCCGACACCCGCGCCCAAGCCCGTCTCGCCCGCGCCCAAGTCGTCTGACCTGGGCAAAGCCCCCTGGCTACGCTCCGACAACCCCGCCGGTGCTCCTGCCACGGGTAAGCTCCCGACCGAGCCCGCACCCCGTGCGCCCGAGCGCTCGGCTGCCCCCAAAGCTCAGCCTGTCGCGCAGTCCGCGCCGTGGGAATCCGAGCAGGTGCCCTACGACGACGCTATGGTCGGCGGCTTCGCTGGCGATGCGAGCGGGGACGATCTGCCTCCGTTCGACGTGCCGGGTGCGACGCCCGCGCCCAAGTCCGCTGTAGCTGCCCCCAAAGAGGAGGACGCTCCTGCAGCTCCCTGGGAGTCCAACCCCGGCGCCGGCAGCCCCTTCGGCCACCAGGGCGCAGCCCCGAGCATCCCGCAGACCGAGGACGAGGCCAAAGACCTCATCCGCAGCGTCTTCGGTCAGGCCACCATCTTCAAACCGGTGGAGTAGCCGTACGGGCGGGTATACTGCTCAAGAAGAGAACCCCTTGCCCGGGCGCATTTGTATTTCGGACATGTGTAGTGTGGTGCCGCGTATGTCGCATTTGAGCAGACAGGTGCGTGACGGTCGGCCTAGGATGCTGAGGTCGATACGATACGTCGCATGGCTGTCCGTGTACTCGACTTGCTCGGCGTTAATGGTTGCTCCGATTGCCAAATAAACGCCTAGCTCGGCATCGACAATCTTGAAGTCCTTTATCTTGACCTTGAACTCTTGATAGAGGGACGGGCTGTTGTAGTAGACGGTTCGGGTTCCGTCGGTGCACTCATCGGTCGTCTCCCATTTGACGACGGGCTGGTCCGAGCTGGCTATCAGCAGTTCTGCTCCAAAAGCTATGGCATGGGTGATGACAACCAACAATGCCCAGCCGACAAAGAGATAGAGAACCACATATGCAACGGGGTGTTTTGAGCGGATGTTTTGGAGCGCGTTGGGGGCATTCATGGGGCACCTCCAAATTACTATCTATGGCAATCAAATTATACCCCGCTGCCATGCGCGTCACCGTGAGCAACGGATCGGCATGCAGGTCTTTAGCGGTGCAAATGAAATGTCGGATTCCGGCTCTACAAGATTTAGCTTTCAATATTATGCAGATGCGAATTATTCAACTTTGCATAATCTTCGGGTGCGGCTTGCACTCCAGGACATGTATATCGACTGAGGTAGCGTGACTGCCCCGCTTGCTGGCCGCGCGCCGTGGTACGATTTTTGAGTTTGAAAGTCCCGCCGCGTCCCGGCTGCCCTTGCAGCTCGGCGTGCGGCCGCACGTAAAGGAGCCATCATGGCCGGTATGAACATGCAGCAGATGATGAAGCAGGCCCGCAAGATGCAGGAGCAGCTTGCCGCCGCGCAGGAGAACCTCAAGTCCCAGACCGTCGACGCCTCTGCCGGCGGCGGCATGGCCAAGGTGACCGTTAACGGCGAGATGGAGCTCGTCAACCTCACCATCGATCCCGATGCCCTCGATCCCGAGGACGTCGATATGCTGCAGGACATGATTATGGCTGCCGTCAACGAGGCCGTCCGCGGCGTCAACGAGCTCGCCAACAAGCAGATGGGCGCCATCACCGGCGGCCTCAACATCCCGGGCATGCCGTTCTAAGACACGCATATATATATGAGTGCGAATCACAGTCTGCAAAAACTGCTCGATGAGCTGGGCCGCCTGCCGGGCATTGGTCCCAAGTCGGCCCAGCGCATCGCCTATTACCTGTTGGAGGCCGACGCCGAGGAGGCGCGCCGCCTGGCCGAGGCCATCCTGGAGGTCAAGCAGGAGGTCCACTTTTGCAGCCGTTGCTTTAACTACGCCACGGCCGACGAGTGCTCCATCTGCCAGGACCCGATGCGCGATACCACTCGCATTTGTGTGGTGGGCGAGCCGCGCGACGTCCAGGCAATCGAGCGCACGGGCAGCTACCATGGCCTGTACCATGTGCTGGGCGGCGTGATCAGTCCCATGGACAAGATTGGTCCCGAGCAGTTGCACATCCGCGAGCTGCTGGCGCGTCTGGGCCACGAGGATATCCATGAGGTCATCATCGCCACCAACCCCAACATCGAGGGCGAGACCACGGCGAGCTACCTGGCCCGCACTATCAAGCCGTTGGGCGTCGAGGTGTCGCGTCTGGCAAGCGGCCTTCCCGTGGGCGGCGACCTGGAGTATGCCGACGAGCTTACGCTTGGCCGCGCCATCGAGGCCCGTCGCGCGATTTAGGTGGCGAGCCTGCTCCTGCCGTATGTTTTCCTCGCGACGCACGGGGTAGTCATAATTTCCCTGTGCGACTGTAAGTTTGTTGTGCAACAAAGATGCTTTGTATCCGCTTATCGCATGGATGCTTCCACTCGCATCCTTAATTTGCTCATTCGTTGCGCAACCTTTTGGGTTCGCTGATACACTCAAATATGGATTCGAATGAATGCGCCGCTCCCGAGCGGCGTGTTTTTGTTGGAGGAGAACGCATGCGGCCCGGTGGCACTCAGACAAAGCGCGGCGCCGCGGTGCGCATACGACGCCGACTGGGCTTGGCGCCGCGGGCGTACGCACTGCTATCGTGCTCGCTGGTGCTGGTCATAGCTGGCGTTTCTGCCTATGGCATGACCGTGCCGTCCATGATGCAGGCGCATGCCGTACGCGAACCGCGCGTGGGGCATGAGGCCAAAAGCGATCTGGGCACCACGACTGGATATGCTTGGGCAAGTGTGGTCGGGCATATTGTGTTTGGCACCGACGATGCGGACGGCGCCGAGGCCCCGGACAACGAAGTCACGCTTGCCAATGGCAAAACCATCGTGCTCACCAACACCAAGATCATCGATCGATTGTCCAACAATAGCGTGGCGGCAACGGTGAATAAGGTCGAGCAGCAAAAGGAGCAGGACGCCCAGCAGTCCGGAAAGCCCGGTAGCTCGGATACTTCTGGCTCCGGCTCGGATTCATCGAGTTCGGGCGGCGGCTCTGGGTCGGGTTCCTCTACCGGAGGGCCTGGAAACGGCGGCTCGACGGGCGGCAACACTGACAACGATGCAAACTCCGGCGGCCTTTCCGCTGCTGAGGAAGAGAGCATTCACAGTTGGCTTGTGGCCAAGTACAACATGCTCGACGGCTATGTTTCTCGTGCCAATGACGTGGTCTCGACCTATAACTCTACGGGAGATCCCAGGCCGTGCGACAGCCTGGTCGGGGAGATGTTTGTCATTCGAGCCGAGTTCGGTCGTCAGACATTCTCGCCCCGGTCAAGGTGGTATCAGCAGTATGCCAATCTGTGGGGCTGTTACACCAACCTATGTCAATGGGTCGGCCATTACGGCGATGATGACGTCGCGCTCGGTAACTTCAACAATAACGTGGCGGCGCTTGCCCTATGATGACCGATCTTGCATCCACCACACCACAATCGCTCGGTCGCGATCCCATGGTCGGCCTGCGCCTGGCGCGTGTCGACGGGTTTGAGCCGGCCATTGCGCTCGGTCAGGACGAACTGCCTGCCTATCTGCGTCGTTTTACGATACTGTTTGCCGACGATGCCACCATGCGCCGTGGCGGTATCGGCCGCGTGACGCGTGCTGTCAACGCCCAAGGCGAGGACGTAGCACTCAAACAGCTCATCTTGCCGACGCGCGATGAGTTTGACGACGATGCCGCCCATGAGTCGCTGGTCGCCAAGTTCAAAGCGGCATTTCGCGAGGAATATGAATGCCATCGCGCCCTTTCGGGCCTTAAGGGCTTTCCCCGCCTCTATGGCTGGGGCGAGGTTGATGGTGTGCCTGCAATTGTCATGGAATGGGTCGAGGGCGAGACGCTCGCCCGCTTGCGTTCGCGACTCGCCGTGGACGATGCCGGACGCCTGTCGCCGCTTGTGGCGGCGCGTCTGGGTCGCGACCTGTTCGATCTGCTCTGCCGTATGAGCCTGGTGGGTGAGGGCTTTGTCCATCGCGATATCTCGCCCGCTAATATTATGGTGCGCACGGCGCGTCTACCGCTTGACCGGCAGCTTGCCGAGGGCACCTTTGACCTGTGCCTGATCGACTTTGGCTCGTCGCTGGCGCTTGAGCCTGCGTCGGCCGTGGCCGGTACCGGCGGCAAGGCATCCTTTACCGAGCGCTATGCCACGCTGCGTCGCGCGACGGTTGCCTATGCCCCGCCCGAGATGCTCACCGACGATATTCCCGATCTGCGCGCTTTGCGTATGTCGCCGGCGATCGACGTCTATGCCGCGGCAAGCACGGTTTACGAGCTCATTGCCGGCGTCGCGCCATACGAAGCCGCGCCGAGCACTTCGGGCACCTCGGGTTCGCGCAAAAAGACGCGCGACATCGCGAGCCCCTACCGTCTCAAGATGGACACGCGGCCCGACTATCCCATTGGTGCCCATGCGCCCGGTTGTGATTTGACTCAGCTGCTTCGTCGTGAGCCCGATGTGGCGCTCGCCGCGGCCGAGCAGGCCCAGCAGCTAGGGCTTGAGCCGGATTCCGAAGAGCTACGCGATGCGCTGGCGTTTGTCGATGCCCAGCTGTTCGACGTGGTGATGGCCTGTCTGTCCAGCCATCAAAAAGATCGTCCCGAGCCGGCGGCGGTCGAGGCGGCGCTCTCAGCGTTTTGTGACCACTATGCGCAAAATGTCGGCCGTTCGCTCCGCGGCGAGCCGCTCACGCCGTGCCCCATGGATGCGTCTGGCCGCGCGGTTCGTCGCGCGCTGATGGTCGGCGCGACGGTCGTCTGTGGCGTGGTTTGGGCTGTGATCGTGGTTTCGGCCGCGCTGCTGGCGTCGGGCGCTCGCGTGACGGCGACTTTGGGATCGCTCGTGTGGTCTGGGTCGCTACCGGGTATTATTGCCGCACTGGCGTTGGCGCTGCCAGGCATAGCCGGCGTTGCCGCGGGGGCGCTTGCGCGCGATCGGCGCTCGGGCTTCCTGCAGGGTGTGCTTGCGCTTTCTGCCTGCGAGGTTCCGGTGCTGGTTGTGGCTGCATGTAGCGTATTTTCCCAACGCGCCGTGATGGGCGGCCTTGTTGCCGCTCTGGTTGCAACCTATACGCTTACGTGGTTTTTGCTTGCGATGGGCTTTGCCTTTGAACTTCCCGTTTCGGCACCACGACGCACAAAAGCCCAGATGGCGACTCCGCTTGCCGGTGGAGCCGCAGCTGCCCGTACTTTTGGCGGACCTGTCGAAGTATCGTCCGATTCTATTTCTACGACTAAGGAGGCCTAGGTCATGACATCTCAAGTTGAGCTCACCCCATGCGGGGCCATGTTTGACATCTTTAAGCGCGCGGCGCATCTGAGCCATATCGAGCTGTGCGGCTTGGTGCTTTCGTCCCGTCCGCTCGCCGACGGCCGCAGCCCACAGAGCCGAGCCGCCGATCGCTCTTGGGTTTCCCGCTTTATCGTTCGCGCGCCGGTCGGCACGCTTCAGCATCGCTACTTTGCCGAATACGGTACCTCGGCTGCGCGTATTATGTCGCAACTGGCCCTGCGCCAGCGCAATCCCATGGACTCCACGGCTGTGATCAATATGGTGTGCGGTCCTGCAGGTGAACCGATGGTACGCGCGCTCGAAGAGTGCCACCAGGACACGAATCTCTATCGCAACGCGCTCGATCGCCTGTCCCAGGCGGCGGAACTCATGCCCGCCGAGCGCGCCGAGGCCGTGCTGGTGCTGTTTGTCGCCGTCGGCTGTTCGGCGGATGTGCGGTCCTCGGTGAACTATGCCATCGACTACGCGCACGCGACCTGTGGCGGAGGCACATCCACGCCGCGTTCGCTTGGCATGTCGATGACCGCGGGCGAACGCGAACCCGCCCCGGCGCACCCCTTGGGCTTGCTGCGCGTACAAAACAGTTTTGTCGTGAGCGCCCCGCGCTGGATTCAGCCGAGTGAGCAGGGTGTTGAGATTGGCGCGCTGGCCACTGGCGAGGGCGATATTACCGACGTCGGCGACGATGTCTCGGCCCGCCATGCCCATATCTGGTGCGATGCTCAAAATATCTGGCACGTCGAGGACTTGTCGTCCACCAACGGAACCGTGGTGGTAAACGGGGCCACGCGCGTCTGCATTCAGGTCGAACCCGGCCGTTCCGCCCAACTCAATCCCGGCGACGAGCTCAAGCTCGGCGAATCCACTACCTACGCCATTCTCTTCGGTGCCCTCTAGCCGGCAGATAGGGACGTTCCTTTTCTGCCGGCACTTGGGGACACTCCTTGGCGCACCAGAGCCGGTCGCCCAGGGATGGAGGGGCCATTTTGGCCCTTGGCAGTCACCCAAGGTAAACCTTTACCGCCCGCCTATATTTGCCGAAATTACACTTGACGGCGGGGTACAATAAACCCGCATGCGGATTTCCGTTGCGGGCGCTTCCCATCGCCGGGGCGTGCCCGGGAGCATCCGGCATGCGGCCTTTGCGGCGCTCGGTCATGTGCAAGACGGGTAGCTGGGCTTGTGGAGCGCGTGCAGCCCTCCTCGCCTCGGCATGCCTTCTCTCCACGCCATGTACCTGCTGCTGAGCCTGCCTGCCAGATGATTGGAAGCAACAGCGAAAATCCCATCACGCCAACATCCCGGCGATCGCCGGGGCCTGTATACCTATATGAGAGGAGAGGGGTATATGGCGCGTAAGTTTAAGTCTATGGACGGCAACGAGGCGGCCGCATATGTTTCGTATGCGTACACCGAGGTAGCGGGAATCTATCCCATTACGCCGTCCAGCCCGATGGCCGACCATGTCGACCAGTGGGCGGCCCAGGGTCGCAAGAATATCTTCGGCACCCCGGTCAAGGTCGTCGAGATGGAGTCCGAGGCAGGTGCAGCCGGTACCGTTCACGGTTCGCTGGGCGCCGGTGCTCTGACCACCACCTACACGGCTTCTCAGGGTCTGCTCCTGATGATCCCGAACATGTACAAGATCGCGGGCGAGCAGCTCCCGGGCGTCTTCCACGTCTCCGCGCGTTGCGTCGCTTCCCACGCCCTGAACATCTTTGGCGATCACTCCGACGTCATGGCCTGCCGCCAGACCGGTTTCGCCATGCTCGCCGAGGGCAACGTCCAGGAGGTCATGGACCTCTCGCCGGTGGCTCACCTTGCCGCCATCGAGGGTAAGACCCCGTTCCTTAACTTCTTCGACGGCTTCCGCACCAGCCACGAGATCCAGAAGGTCGCCATGTGGGACTACAAGGATCTGGCCGAGATGTGCGACATGGACGCCGTCCAGGCTTTCCGCGACCACGCGCTCAACCCTGAGCACCCGCACACCCGCGGCAGCCACGAGAACGGCGATATCTTCTTCCAGAACCGTGAGGCCTGCAACAAGGTCTACGACGAGCTTCCCGCCGTCGTCGAGGGCTACATGAAGAAGATCAACGAGAAGCTCGGCACCGATTACGGCCTGTTCAACTACTACGGCGCTCCCGATGCCGACCGCGTCGTCGTGTGCATGGGCTCCTTCTGCGACGTGCTCGAGGAAGTCATCGACTACCTCAACGCCCACGGCGAGAAGGTCGGCCTGGTCAAGGTCCGTCTGTTCCGTCCGTTCTCCATCAAGCACTTCGTCGACGTTCTCCCCGAGACCGTCCAGAAGATCGCCGTTATGGACCGTACCAAGGAGCCGGGTTCCATCGGCGAGCCGCTCTACCAGGACGTCGTCTCCGCTCTCTACGAGGCCGGCAAGACGGGCATCAAGGTCGTCGGCGGCCGTTATGGCCTGGGCAGCAAGGACACGCCTCCCGCGTCCGCGTTCGCTGTCTTCGAGGAGCTCAAGAAGGACGAGCCCAAGCGCGAGTTCACCATCGGCATTGTCGATGACGTGACCAACCTGAGCCTGCCCGAGGCCGAGGATGCGCCCAACACCGCAGCCCCCGGCACCATCGAGTGCAAGTTCTGGGGTCTGGGTGGCGACGGTACCGTCGGCGCCAACAAGAACTCGATCAAGATCATCGGCGACCACACCGACAAGTACGTCCAGGCCTACTTCCAGTACGACTCCAAGAAGACCGGCGGCGTCACCGTCTCGCACCTGCGCTTTGGTGATTCCCCGATCCGTTCGCCGTACTACGTGACCAAGGCCGACTTTGTCGCCTGCCATAACCCCAGCTACATCGTTAAGGGCTTCAAGATGGTCCGCGACGTCAAGCCGGGCGGCACCTTCCTGGTCAACTGCCAGTGGAGCGACGAGGAGTTCGCCGAGCACATGCCCGCCGTGGCCAAGCGCTACATCGCGAACAACAACGTCAACGTCTACCTGATCGACGCTATCGACCTGGCCGCTAAGGTCGGCATGGGCAAGCGCACCAACACGGTGCTCCAGTCCGCCTTCTTCGCGCTGGCCAAGGTCCTGCCCGCCGAGGACGCCCTGCAGTACATGAAGGACGCGGCTACCAAGTCCTACATGAAGAAGGGCCAGGCTATCGTCGACGCCAACCACAAGGCCATCGATGCCGGCGCTACCGCCTTCCGTAAGTTCGAGGTTCCGGCCGACTGGGCAACTGCCGAGGATGCCGCTCCCGTCGAGCTCTCCGAGGAGACCAAGTCCGCTATCGCCCAGCAGGTCAAGAACCTGCTCGAGCCCATCGATCGCATGGACGGCGACAGCCTGCCTGTTTCCGCCTTCGTCGATTGCGCCGACGGCCAGTTTGAGCTGGGCGCCTCCGCATACGAGAAGCGCGGCGTCGCCGTGGTCGTTCCCCACTGGGACGAGACCAAGTGCATCCAGTGCAACCAGTGCGCCTATGTGTGTCCGCATGCCACCATCCGTCCGTTCGCGATGACCGAGGACGAGGCTGCCGCCGCGCCCGAGGCTACCCGCACGCTTGACGCCATGGGCCCCAAGGCCAAGGGCATGAAGTTCACCATGGCCGTGTCCCCGCTCGACTGCATGGGCTGCACCAACTGCGTCAAGGTTTGCCCCAAGGGCGCCCTCGAGATGGTTCCCACCGAGCAGGAGATGGACCAGCAGCCCGTTTGGGACTACATGGTCGAGAACGTCTCCGAGAAGAAGGAGCTCATCGCGGCCAACGTCAAGGGCAGCCAGTTTAAGCAGCCCTACCTGGAGTTCTCCGGCTCCTGCGCCGGCTGCGCCGAGACCGCCTATGCACGTCTGGTGACCCAGGTCGCCGGCGACCGCATGTTCATTTCCAACGCCACCGGCTGCTCCTCCATTTGGGGCAACCCCGCTGCCACCGCTCCTTACTGCAAGGACAAGGACGGTCACGGCCCGGCGTGGAACAACTCCCTGTTCGAGGACAATGCCGAGCACGGTCTGGGCATGGCCGTTGGCTACGAGGCCGTTCAGAAGAAGCTGATCGCTGCTACGCAGGAGATCATCGCCGCTGACGGTCCGTCCGACGAGCTCAAGGCCGCCGGTCAGGCTTGGATCGACTCCGTCAACGACGCCGAGGCCTCTAAGACCGCTGCCGCCGCCTACGTTGCCGAGCTCGAGAAGTGCGGCTGCGACGCCTCCAAGGCGATCCTCGCCGACAAGGCTTACCTCACCAAGAAGTCCTTCTGGATCTTCGGCGGCGACGGTTGGGCCTACGACATCGGCTTCGGTGGCCTGGACCACGTCCTGGCTTCCGGCCACAACGTCAACGTCTTCGTCTTCGACACTGAGGTCTACTCCAACACCGGCGGTCAGGCCTCCAAGGCCTCGAACCTGGGCCAGGTCGCTCAGTTCGCCGCTGCCGGTAAGGTGACCAAGAAGAAGTCCCTGGCCGAGATCGCTATGAGCTATGGCTACGTCTACGTGGCGCAGGTCGCCATGGGCGCCAACCCGGCTCAGACCCTCAAGGCCATCCATGAGGCCGAGGCCTACGACGGCCCGTCCCTCATCATCGGCTACAGCCCCTGCGAGATGCACTCCATCAAGAAGGGCGGCATGCAGAACTGCCAGGCCGAGATGAAGAAGGCTGTCGAGTGCGGTTACTGGAACCTCTTCCGCTTCAACCCCGAGGCTGCTGCCGGTAAGAAGTTCTCGCTCGATTCCAAGGAGCCCGCGGGCGGCTATCAGGAGTTCCTGATGAACGAGGCCCGTTACGCTTCGCTGACGCGTTCCTTCCCCGAGCGCGCCGAGGAGCTCTTCAAGGAGAACGAGCAGGCCGCTATGGACCGCTACGCTCACCTGCTGAAGCTCAAGACGGTGTACAACGAGGCCTAGGTCTCCCACCGCAGGATCTGAGGGCTGACCTTCGCGGACGCCCTCGGACATGAAAGAACCCCCGCTGCGCACTACGTGCGGCGGGGGTTCTTTCGTCCTGCGGAGTGTCCGCGAAGGTCAGCCCTCAGATCCTGCTACGACTACGTCCTCGGATTGTGTGGGCGGATGAAGGACGTAGTTGGCGGGTATTCCGTCCCTTTCGCTGTTTCGCGGCTTTGCCGCGAAACCTCGCGCCACTTTGGGGATGGATGGGGGACTTGGCTGTTGCCGCCTTTTCGGAGCTCTTCTTTATTCCTTATGCTGGATGAAAAGCCCCTTGTTTTTGCAGGGGTGCATACTCGACTTATATGTGCATAGAATCTCGTATAGTGCGAGTAAGATATTGCGCTGTCTGTTTTGTGTTTAGCAGAGATGTAGTTTGCATAATCCGACATAATCCTCGCTTCATTTAAATAAAGTCGCACGTAAATTACGTAGATATGTCTGAGCTGGAGTTCTGTACGCTGAGCGGATAAAAACGACCGTTCACCGTTCCGCTATTTTCAAAATGAATAAAATGAGCGATAAAGAGAATATAAACCTTAATAAACTCGCGTATCGCACGGACGCGGGTTATTAATGGGTTGTAGGCCTTTTACAGAAAGGATTCCAGCAATGTCTAAGCCTCTTGGCAAGCCCGATCGTATTGTCGTCGCCCTTGGCGGCAACGCCCTCGGCAACAACCCCGTCGAGCAGATCGAGGCCGTGAGCAACACCGCCCACGCTCTCCTCGGTCTCATCGAGCAGGGCAACGAGATCATCATCACCCACGGCAACGGCCCGCAGGTCGGCATGATCCAGAACGCCTTCGCCGCTGCCCACGATGCCATCGGCACCCCCGAGATGCCGCTGCCCGAGTGCGGCGCCATGTCCCAGGGCTACATTGGTTATCACCTGCAGCAGGGCATCGGCCGCGAGATGCACAAGCGCTATAAGCGTTGGCACGCCGCCACCGTCGTCACCCAGATCGAGTGCGACCCCGACGATCCCGCGTTCAAGAACCCGACCAAGCCGATCGGCCCCTTCTACACCGAGGAGCAGGCCAAGGAGTTCATGGCCGAGGATCCCTCCAAGGTCTTCGTCGAGGATTCCGGCCGCGGCTGGCGTCGCGTCGTCGCTTCCCCCGATCCCAAGAAGATCGTCGAGGCTGACTCCATCCTCAACCTGCTCGACAACGAGTTCATCGTCATCGCCTGCGGTGGCGGCGGCATCCCCGTCGTCCGCGACTACGAGAACAAGGGCTGCTACAAGGGCGTTCCCGCCGTCATCGACAAGGACCTGGGCGGCGAGCTGCTGGCCGAGGACTGCGACGCCGACGTTCTGTTCCTGCTGACCGCCGTTGAGCATGTCGCCATCAACTTTGGCAAGCCCAACCAGGAGGAGCTCGAGGACCTCACCGCCGACGAGGCCGAGCGCCTGGCCGACGAGGGCCAGTTCGGCAAGGGTTCCATGGAGCCCAAGGTCCGCGCTGCCATCAAGTTCGCCCGTTCCCGCAAGGGCCGCACCTGCATCATCGGCGCTCTGGACAAGGCCGCCGAGACCATGGCTGGCCTCTCCGGTACCCGCATCCACGAGTAGTCTCTACTCTGTTGCCTCTCTCGTGGGCGCCAGGCAAAGCGCCCACAAACTAGCCTCTCTTCATGAGCCCCGCAGTCCGCTCCGACTGCGGGGCTTTTGCTATTCACCTAGTCATTGGGGACGTTCTTAAACGACTAGTCAAACAAGAGCGTCCCCAATGACCACTCATTTAAGTCTGTCCCCAATGACTAGTAGTAGGCCCACATGGCTTCGACTTCGTTGAGGACCTCTACGACGCCCCAGCGGCGGGCGCTGCGGCTGGCCGAGTTGGGGTCGTAGACGCCAATCTGGTTGGCATCGTCGATGCCGTAGAGCACGATGTAGTGGCCTACGTTGGTAAACGTACCGGGGCGCACTGCGGCGATGACGGGCGCACCCGAGCGAAGTGCTTGGGCAATCGATTCACGATCGTTATAGAGCTGTGTTCCGTTGAGCCCCAGCTGCCACGCACCGCCTGTCATAAACGACCATTCGGTGGCACCGGTGGGGGCGTAGTTGCCGGCTTCGGCCAGTGCGCATATATCGACCGGCGTCTTATCGGTATGGCCGGTCTTAAAGATATAGACCATGGTGAGGCAGGTAGGACCGCAAGCGTTTTCGCGAATAGTGCCGCCGGCATAGGGCAGCTCCGACCATGCGGGGTCAATTTGGTAGATGTGGGGCATGACACCGGCCTGCCATTGCGAGCGTGGGGTCGAGAACGCAAAGGAGTAACCGGGCGCGACGGGAGCTTTAAGCAGCTTGTCCTCGGCAGTGGGCTCAAGACCGGCTGATCCGTGGGAGATACAGGATCCCAAAAACACAAAGACGAGGCAGGCGGCGATGGAGCAAAGCGCAAGGCGTAGACGGCGGGCCGGAAGCGCGTGGCTTGTGGTGTGCGACGCGGGGTGAGGGACGGAATTGCCGCGATCGCGTTGAGGTCGCGAAAAGGTGCGCTTGACGTAGTAGTCGGTCTTACGGCGATCGTAGCGGCGTGGCTGCGATGTGTCGGTCTGGCGTTGACGTGTGCTCGTACTCACGCGGTCTGACTGCTGCACGGTACGGCTTTGCCGCCGCGAAGAAGCCCCGGGCTGCTCTTGGGGGCGCTGCGGGTTGTCGTTGTCGGAGGTGCTTCTGGGCGTTGGCGTGGTGCGGCCGGCAAGGCGCACGCTTTGTGGCCGTTGGTCGCCGTCATTGTATCCGTATGCCATTCGAATCACCTTGCCTCATGTGTAACTTGTCTATCCTACATAAAAAGATGCACGACACATGGGCATGTGCGCCAAAAGCCTGACAAATGGTATGAACGTTGCCGCGCCGAGCGCCAAGCGTCACGGTAACAGGTATTCAAAAGCAGACAAGATGAAAGCGCCCAAGACGAATGACGTCTCCCGCCGTTCGTCCCAAAAACGGTGCCGCTCGTTTTGCAGTTCTGCCTTCGGTCGAGCTGCGAGCGGCGCTGCTGCGCCAAGGCCGTATCTTAAAGCCATGGAATAAAAGCGCGCGGCAAAACGGACCGCGCAAGGGGTGACGCCAAGGGCGTCAAACAGGAAAGGAGGGGAACAATGGCGGACAAGAACGCAGAAGTTGCAGTCGAGGATAACGGCGGCATGAAGAAAACGCTCTCGCTCTGGAACTTCTTCACCATCGGCTTTGGTGCCATCATCGGTACCGGTTGGGTTCTGCAGGTCGGCGACTGGATGGTCGTGGGCGGCGGTCCCGTTCCCGCTATGATCGCATTCCTCTTGGGTGCAATCTTCCTCGTGCCCGTCGGAGCTGTTTTCGGTGAGCTCACGGCTGCTATCCCCATCTCAGGCGGCATCGTCGAGTATGTCGATCGTAGCTTTGGCCGTACGCTGAGCTACATCACCGGATGGCTTTTGGCCCTGGGCAACGGCATCCTGTGCCCGTGGGAGGCCATCGCCATTTCGACCCTCGTGTCCGAGATGTTCGGCAGCCTGCCCGGCCTTGAGTGGCTGCGCGCCATCAAGCTCTACACCATCCTGGGGGCCGACGTTTACCTGTTCCCGACGCTGATCGCGCTCGGCTTTGCAGTCTACGTCATCTTCCTTAACTTCCGCGGTGCCAGCTCGGCTGCCAAGCTCCAGGCCTTCCTGACCAAGGCTCTGCTCTGCGGCATGCTGCTCGCCATGGGCGTCTCGCTGTTCACCGGCTCGCCGGACAACGCCATGCCCGTGTTCTCCCAGGTCACCGGCGCTGGCGGCGGCAAGGCCGCTACCGAGAGCACCAGCCTGTTTGCCGGCATCGTGTCGGTCCTGGTTCTGACCCCGTTCTTCTACGCCGGTTTCGACACCATTCCTCAGCAGGCTGAGGAAGCAGCCGAGGGCCTTAACTGGAACAAGTTCGGCAAGATCATCTCCCTGGCCCTGCTGGCCGCCGGCGGCTTCTACATGGTCTGCATTTACTCGTTCGGCACTATCCTTGACTGGCACGAGTTTGTTAAGAGCCCGGTTCCCGCGCTTGCCTGCCTCAAGGGCATCAACATGCTCCTGTACCTGGCCATGCTCGTCATCGCTACGCTTGGACCCATGGGTCCGATGAACTCCTTCTACGGCGCCACGAGCCGCATCATGCTCGCCATGGGCCGCAAGGGCCAGCTGCCCGAGCAGTTCGCCGAGGTCGACCCCAAGTCCGGCGCTCCCAAGCTCGCCTGCGTCGTTCTGGGCGCCATCACCGTCGTCGGTCCGTTCCTGGGCAAGAACATGCTCATCCCTCTGACCAACGTGTCGGCTCTCGCCTTCATCTTCTCCTGCGGCATGGTCGCCCTCGCTTGCCTGCGCATGCGCTTCACCGAGCCCGACCTGCCTCGTCCCTACGAGGTGCCCGGCGGCAAGTTTGGCATCGGCCTCGCTATCGCTGCCTGCGCCATCATCATCGGCCTGCTCGTGATTCCGTTCTCTCCCGCCTCCCTCAACATGGTGGAGTGGAGCATCGTGATCGGCTGGCTGGCCGTCGGCCTGGCTCTCATGGCCTTCACCAATTCCCGCAAAAAGTAACGCCGAGCCGGGGCGGATCAGGTGTGCGGGACCCTCTCTTCCGCGCACCGAACCCGGCACCACTTGGGTAGCTTTGTGAGGCCTTAACCCAACGCGGCCTCGCCCACTATATGGATCCATAAGGAGGAACCATGTCCACTAAGTATGCAATCGTTGGCGGCAAGCTCATCGACGGTACCGGTGCCGAGCCGGTCGAGAACTCCCTCGTTCTCGTCGACGACAACGGCAAGATCGAGTACGCCGGCGCCATGCAGGACCTTCCCGAGGGCGTTGAGGTCATCGACGCCGCCGGCAAGACCGTCCTTCCCGGCCTGATCGACACCCACCTGCACTTCTCGGGCAACTTGACCGACGATGACACCGACTGGGTCATGCAGCCGCTCCTCGAGAAGCAGGCCGTCGCCGTCAAGCAGGCCTACGACTGCCTCACCCACGGCCTCACCACCGTCTGCGAGATCGGCCGCTTTGGTATCCAGATCCGTGACTGCATCGACAAGGGCGTCTTCAAGGGCCCGCGCGTTCTGGCCACCGGCCTTGGCTTCTGCCGCGTTGCCGGCCACGGCGACTCCCACCACTGCAGCCAGGAGCTCAACAAGGAATCGCACCCCTGGGGCGATCAGGTCGACGGTCCTTGGGATCTGCGCAAGGCCGTCCGCCGTCGCCTGCGCGAGAACCCCGATGCCATCAAGATCTGGGCTACCGGTGGCGGCATCTGGCGCTGGGACTCCGGCCGCGACCAGCACTACTGCTCCGAGGAGATTCAGGCCGTGGTCGAAGAGGCAAAGATGGTCGGCATCCCCGTGTGGAGCCACTGCTACAACAACCACGCCGCTGCCTACGATTCCGTTCGCTTTGGCTGCGAGCAGCTGATTCACGGCTTCGATATCGATGAGCGCACCATGGACCTCATGGCCGAGCAGGGCACCTTCTTCACTCCGACGATCGCCTTCCTGCCCACCTGGTACGCCACCTATCCGCCCGTCTACGTTCCCGAGCTGCACGACAAGTACGAGGGCACTCTGGTCGAGAAGGAGCTGCAGCGCAACTACGACTGCCTGCGCGAGGCCAAGAAGCGCGGCGTCGTCATGACGATCGGCTCCGACTCCTTCTCCTTCGTCACCCCGTACGGCACTTGCTCCATCGAGGAGATGTACGAGTTCGTCGACAAGATCGGCTTCACTCCGGTCGAGACCATCACCTGCGCCACCCTCAACGGTGCCAAGATGTGCCACATCGAGGACGAGACCGGTTCCATCGAGGCTGGCAAGTGCGCCGACCTGCTGGTCGTCAACGGTGACGTCGCCGCCGACATCCACGTGCTCAACACCGACAACATGGACGTCATCATGAAGGACGGCTGGATTGTCGAGGGCGGCACCTTCGGCGAGGCAAACAAGTACAGCGCCTAAGCTACCGTTCATCGATGGCTTGATGTAAAACACAGTATTTGATTGCATAATGCAATGGAGAGGGTCGCTTGCGGCCCTCTTTATTGCTATGGGGTGCGTCGGTAAGAAGGAGATGACGGTGGATCTCAATAGGCTGATTCTGGGCAAGAGCTACAACTCTACCAAGGTCTTTCGTACCGCTCAGCATGTGGTTCAAGCCATCTTGCTCGGTATTGTCGTTCCGCTGCTTATCCTGCTGCTCATCTGGGATCTAACCGATAATCCCAATCCCGTTCCGGCCGTTGTCGTCATTGCCGGCTTGGTCATGCTGTGCTTCTTCTTCTCGTACGTCTTTGTCGTTCCCGACGACCTCACATCGAGCGCAACCGACCGCACGCTCGCCATCGCTTCAAAAATATTCGCCTACACGTCGCGCGGCCTTACGCCCGAAGCTGCCCTGGGCGCCTCTAAGATCATCCTGTCCGAAACTATCGCCTCTGCCATCTGCTTTACCGACGGCAAGCAGGTGTTGGCAAGCTGGGGCGAGGACTCGGCAAAATGCCCCGCGGGCACCCCGGTGGTGCTGCGGACTACGCTCAACGTGATCAACAGCGGTGAGCAAAGCGTGTTCTCGCGCGATGCCTCGACCGAGACAGGTGGCTACTTTCCGCGCCTGCGCGCCGGTATTGTCGCACCGCTTACCGTGCGCGGGCATTGCGTGGGCACGCTCGAGCTGTATTATCCCCGTCTGAGCAGCATCGATATGCGCCAGACGGCGCTTGCCTCGGGCTTTGCCGACCTCATTTCCACGCAGCTTGCGAGCTTTGAGCTCGAGCGCCAGGACGAGCTTACGGCCCGCGTGGAGCTGCGCGCCTTGCAATCGCAGGTCGATCCTCATTTTCTGTTTAACACCATCAGCACCATCGTGTCGCTCGTTCGAACCGAGCCCGACAAGGCGCGATCGCTGCTGATCGACTTCTCCAACTACTACCGTCAGACGCTTTCTGATTCCGATACCCTCACAACGCTCGAGCACGAGGTGGAACAGGGCACTCGCTATATCAATCTTATGCAGGCTCGTTATGGCGACGGCCGTCTGCGCGTCTCGGTCGATATCGACTTTGAGGTGCGCGATTGCATGGTGCCGCCGTTTATCTTGCAGCCGTTGCTCGAAAACTGCATCAAGCACGCGCAGCGCGAGACCGAGCCGCTTTCTATTCATGTTAGGGCTTTCGAGACCGATGACGGTTTGGAGATCATCGTCGAGGACGACGGCATCGGTATGAGCGAAGAAGTCTGCGCGCATCTGTTTGAGCAGCATCGCCTGGAGGAGCCCGAGAGCATTACCGCCGACGGCTCCGTCAAGCGAGGTTGCGGCCTGGCGCTCTTCAACGTGCTTCAGCGCATCCATTTCTTTTACGGAGAAGATTCCGGCATGCGCGTGAAGTCCCAGGAGGGCGTGGGAACGCAGGTCATCGTCGAGCTGAACGGCGAGCCGCATGAGCCGGCGCCGTTGACGGCGTAGCACGCGGTTGGATTGAGAGAAAAAGAGGGGAAGCACATATGTCCGAAGGCTGGAACATCTTGGTGGTTGATGACGAACCTCCCATTAGGGCTGAGCTACGCTATCTGTTGGAAAAGGATACGCGTGTGGGCCAGATTGCCGAGGCGGGCAATGTCACCGAGGCCGTGGAGTCGATTCTCTCGAACAAGCCCAACGTGTTGTTTTTGGACATCACGATGCCCGGCCGCTCGGGAATTGAGCTTGCCGAGACGCTGCAGAACCTAAAGACGCCGCCGGTGGTTGTGTTTGTGACGGCGTTTGCCGAGTTTGCCGCCGATGCGTATAACCTCGATGCGGTCGACTATGTCGTCAAGCCGGTCGAGGACGCACGCCTGTCAAAGGCACTCGACAAGATCGAGGCAGCCTTGGGTGCCCGTCGTGTTATCCACGCTCCGCGCCAGCCTTTGCGTCTGACGGTGGACCGCGGGGGCAAAAAGGTGTTCATTCCCGCCGCAGACGTCTGCTACTTTGAGGCGCGCGCCGATTTTTGCAACGCCATCTGCGCCGAGGGAACGTACCTGATCAATGAGTCGATCTCTTCGCTCGAGCGTCGCTTGGTCTCCGAGGGCTTTATTCGCGTTCATCGCAGCTATCTGGTCAATTTGGAAGACGTGCACAATGTCGAGATCGGTTCCACGGGTCTTATGGAGCTCAGACTCGATCGCGTAACCTCGACGGTGCCCGTGTCCCGCCGTCGCGCTGCCGAGGTTAAAGCACACTTGGGGCTTGCGTAGACGGTCTGCGTGCCGTCGTTTACCATCGCAGGTTTGGCATGGGCGCGCGGTGGGCATAATGGGTGGCATCGAATGAAATCGAAAGGATCATTATGCCCGCGCTTATCACCCATCATCTGTTTGGCGAGGAAAGCATCGACCGTCTTCCACAGGGCGTCATCACGTCCGATGAAGAGCGCATTGCCTTTATCTTGGGCAACCAAGGCCCCGACCCGTTTTTCTTTCACATTCTGACACCGCGTGTTTCCGACTGCACGCTGCTGGCGCAGGTCATGCATCGGTCGCGCATGTCTCGTCAGTTTGCGTGCCTGCGCGACGGCGTGTCGCATCTGCTGCCGCGCGACGCCAGCTTGGGTCGTGCCTTTGCGCTGGGCCTGCTGTCTCATTACGTGCTCGACCGCAACGCTCATCCCTTTGTCTATGAGCAGCAGTTTGGCATTGTCGAGTCCGATTCAGAGCTTGAGGATTCGAGCAGTCAGGTCCATGCCGTGATCGAGAGCGACCTGGATGTGCTGATGCTGCAGCTTAAACGCGATGGCGCTACGGTTGACGATTACCCGCCGGCGGGCGAGATCGTCACCACTGATCGCATCAATCGCGTGGCCGGCGTGCTGATGAGCTATGTTGCCGGACGCGTGTACGGCATTGACATTCCGGCGGGGGAGTACGGTGCTGCCGTTGCCAATATGCAGCGACTTTACCGCGCGATTGAGCCGGCCGGCTCCGCAAAGACGCGCGCGATCTCGCTGGTTGAGGGCTTGGTGCACGATTACTCGCTGCTCGACGGCCTTGCTCATCGCGTGACGACGGAGTTGCCCGAGCGCACCGGTAACCTGGGCCATCTGACATGGAAGAATCCCTTTACCGACGAGGTCTCGAACGAGAGTTTCCCCGAGGTCTTTGATCGCGCGCTGGGCGATTACGAGTGCACGGTCGCACGTTTTATCGAGACCGGTGACATGGATGCCGTGACCAGTCACGTCAACTACAGCGGTCGCGTGCTCAATGCCGATGAGGAGTTCGACCGCGAGGAATAGGGCCCGTGCGTGCCCCTTTGCCGAATCCTTACCGGCGGTTCTGGACAATTGGGGTACGATGAACTAACTGCATATCGGGCGAATACGAAGGGTCCCTGTCCATGAAATACACCAAGCTCGAGCGTAACTGGGTTATGTATGATGTGGGCAATTCGGCCCTCGTGCTGCTCAATACCTCGGTGGTGCCCATTTACTTTAACGCCATCAATACCGGCGCTTCTTCGGCCGACCTGGTGGTCGCCTGGGGCAATGCACAGACGATCGCCTCGCTGGTCATCGCCATGCTCATGCCCATTCTGGGCGCACTTGCCGACTACGCTGGCAACAAAATCAAGTTCTTCTTGGGCTTTTTCCTCACGGGCCTGGTTCTTTGCCTGGCGCAGGCTATCCCAATGTCCGCCATGGCATTTTTGACCGTGTACGTGCTGTGCACCATCGGCCTTAACTCTTCTATGACGTTCTACGACGCCATGCTGCCCGACGTTACCACCGACGAGCGCATGGACGCCGTGTCCAGCTCGGGTTATGCCTGGGGCTACATCGGTTCCACCGTGCCGTTCGTCATCTGCCTGGCGCTCATCATGGGTGGCCCCGCTCTTGGCGTCCCCACCATGCTGGCAACGCGTCTGTCTTTTATCATCACTGGTGCCTGGTGGCTCATCTTTACCCTGCCGCTCATTCACACCTATAAGCAAAAGTATGGTCGCGAGCGCGGTCCCGAGGACACCATCGGCCACATCGTTGGCGGTGTGTTCTCCGAGGTCGGACACACCATGCGCGAGATCGCCCACAACAAGACCGTGCTGGTCTACATGATTGCGTTCTTCTTCTATATCGATGGCGTCCACACGGTCATTTCCATGGCTACCAGCTACGGCTCGGCTTTGGGCATCGATTCGACCCAGCTGGTACTGGCGCTGCTCGTTACGCAGTTCGTGGCCTTTCCGTCCGCCATCATCTACGGCAAGCTCGCCGGACGCGTGGGCACGCTCAACATGATCCTGGTGGCGGTCGCCGCCTACATGGGCATTGTGCTGTTCGCCGCGTTCTTCCTCAAGACCGCCTTTGAGTTCTGGGTGCTTGCCATTATGGTCGGCCTGTTCCAGGGCGGCGTGCAGGCGCTCAGCCGTAGCTACTTTGGTCGCATTATCCCCAAGGAAAAGTCCAACGAGTACTACGGCTTCTTTGACATCTTTGGTCGTTATGCAAGCGTCATGGGTACCTTCCTAGTGTCGGTCGTTACCTCGCTGACCGGCAACCCGTCGCTGGGCGTCCTTTCTATTGGCGTGCTGCTGATCGTTGGCTTTATGCTGCTGGTTCGCCTGTCCCGCATGACTCGGGCAGCAGAGCATGCCGCATAGGAGCGAGCGGCTATTGTGCCTGTCCACGGTACTCTTTTGGGGTTATCCGCAATAAACATTGCGACTTGCGAGCAATGATTTGCCCAAGTGGGTATGATGGAATCAGCTAGGTCGCGGGGCGTCGCCTGTGTTTGGCGGCGTCCCGTTTTTGTGTTGCAGGGAGGGTAAGGCATGAACGCCACAGTCGTGATTCCAACGTATTGGGCGGGCGATGACGCTTGCGCAAACGCCCCTGGCACCTATGACCATTCGACGCGACTCAACGCCGACAATCCCGAACTCGACCGCTGCCTGGCCTCGCTTGAGCAGGTACGTGACATCCCGCGCATCATCCTTTTGGTGGTCTGTCCCGTTTCTGCCACAGCCGATGTGTCGCTGCGCGTGCACGAGATTGTCGACGCGCATCCCACGCTCAAGGTCACCGTTGTCACCAACACCCAGGCCTCGCGCATCGCAGACCGGGTTGCTCAGATCGCGCCCAAGGGTTCGGGCGAATGCGTGAGCCTGCGAGGCTACGGTGCCATCCGCAACATGGGGCTAGCCTGTGCCGCTGTGCTGGGGCATGACGCGGTTATCTTTTTGGATGACGATGAGACTGTCATCGACGCCGACTTTATGAAGCGCGCGACCTATGCGTTGGGGCAGCAGACGCGTCAGGGCTTGCCGATCTTGGTCAAGAGCGGCTATTTCTACGATCGCGACGGCTCGCCGCTGGCTCCCACGGACAAGGCGGGCATCTGCCATCGTTGGTGGACCAAGCGCATCGAGTTCAACCGTTGGATGAAAAAGGCGCTCTCGGGCACCCGCATCTCGCGCTCCAACTACGTGTGCGGCGGTCTGATGGCCCTGCACGCCCGCGCCTTTACGCGTGTGGCCTTTGACCCGTTTATCACCCGCGGCGAGGACTTGGATTACCTCTTTAACATGCGCATGTTTGGCTACGACGTGTGGTTCGATAACGAGTGGACCGTGCGCCATCTGCCTCCGGAGTCCGAAAAGCGCTCACCGCGCTTTATGCAGGATGTATACCGTTGGTACTACGAACGGGCCAAGTTGACATTCGCCGCGCATCAAAAGGAGCTCATTCCCGTTACGGCGGCATCGCTCATGCCCTATCCGGGCCCGTGGATTTCGCGCGAGCTCGACGACCGCGTGCGCAAGACCGCTATGGTCCGCAGCGTGTTTACCCGCGAGCATGAGGGCTACCTGCGCATCTGGCGCCATGGTATCGACGAGGCAAAGGCCTATGCGCGCCAAAACGCTGCAAGCTACCTGCGTTTCCAGAGCTTTTGGCCCAAGATCATGGACGGGCTTTGGCGTGACGCACAACTGATCAGTATCTTGGAGGGGGCCGAATGATCGACCGCCGCGCCCAGCGCGATAGTTCAATATCAATCTTTCGCATCATTGCCGTTGCCTGCGCCATTTGCGTGCTGGTGTACTTTATTTTTGCCTTGGCGACCGGTATCGAGCCGATCGCCACGGTGATTGCCTGCGCGCTGCTGTGCATCTTTCTGTGCATCTTTATCTTTTTGACGCTCAATCCCGATTCGGTGCGCTCCCAGTACACCGAGGAGACGCTCTCGGTGGCCTCGGCCATGCTCGAGGACATTAAGGGCGGTCTGACGCAGGAGTCGGCGCGTTTGGTGTGCCGGCGCATTTTGCCCGAGACGCGCGCCATGACGGTGGCCATCACCGACGAGGACAACGTGCTTGCCTGCGCGGGCGAGTTTGAGGAAAAACTGCTGCCCGATACTCCCATCCACACGCTTGCCACACGCTACGTTATCGAACATGGCATCGTGCAGTCGTTCAACCGTATGGTGGATGTCGTGGGCTCGGACGGCTCGCACAACCAAGTCCCCGCCGGCATTATCGCCCCCATCAAGGTGGGCGATCGTACCGTCGGCACGCTCAAGTTCTACTACAAGACCCCGCGCGCCGTCGACCGTACCCAGTATGCGCTTGCCTCGGGCTTTGCCGAGATCTTGTCCACGCAGCTCGCCATCCACGAGCTCGAGGTGCAAAAGGAACTCACGGCGCGCGCCGAGGTGCGTGCGCTGCAGGCGCAGATTAACCCGCACTTCCTGTTCAACACGCTGAACACCATTGCATCGTTTACGCGCACCGACCCGCTGCGGGCCCGCGAACTGCTTCGTGAGTTCTCATCGTTCTATCGTGCCACGCTCGACAACTCGGGATCGCTTATTCCGGTCTCGCGCGAGGTCGCACAGACCAAGCGCTACCTTACCTTTGAGAAGGCCCGCTTTGGCGAGGATCGCGTGCTTGCGACGTTCGATGTGTCCGAGGACGTGGAAGATACGCTGGTGCCGGCGTTCGTGATCCAGCCGATTGTCGAGAACGCCGTGCGTCATGGTATGGGCGATGACGACGCCCTGAGGATCGACGTGACCGTTCACCAAGACGGCGAGGATGCAATCTTGATTGCCGTGGCCGATAATGGCGTGGGCATGGATGAGGGTACCGCCGCCAGACTGTTTGACGAGCGTTCTGCCCGTCCCGACGCCAGCTCTCCCCAGGGTGGCGGCGCCGGTGTGGCCATGCACAATATTTCGGAGCGCATCCATCGCTTTTATGGGCCGCACTCCTATACGCGTGTCGAATCGGCGCCGGGCAAGGGCACCAAAGTGCTCCTTCATCTTGATTTGTCAGAGAGCATCTTTGACATTCAAGAGTAAAATAAAAGGCTACGGGCTCAACGTCATGCGACGGATGCCCGGCGTAGTTAGTTGACGAAAGGTTTTATCCCTATGCTGCGTGCGATGATTGTGGATGATGAGGCGCCGGCTCGCTCGGAGCTTCGCTTCCTGCTCGAGCAAACGGGCAAGATCGGCACGATCACTGAGGCGTCGAGCGTCCGCTCCGCCATCGAGATGCTTATGGAAAGTCGCGTAGATGTCGTGTTTCTCGATATCTCGATGCCCGGTGCCTCGGGCCTGCAACTTGCCGAGGCGCTGCATAAGCTCAAAAATCCGCCGGCGATCGTGTTTGTGACTGCGTATAGTGACCATGCGGTCGAGGCATTCGACGTGGATGCCGTCGATTATCTGATGAAGCCGGTCGAGGAAGCTCGCTTGGATCGCGCGATCGAGAAGGTCATGCAACGCGCCAAGCCGGTTACGGACAGCAAGGTGACCATCGAGCGTATTCCGGTGGAAAAGGGCGGCCGCAAGGTGCTCATTCCCGTGGACGACATTCGCTTTATCATGGCCAAGGACGATTACTCCTGCATCTATACCGTCGATGATCGCTTTTTGTCGACGACCTCGCTGGCGCAGTTTGAGGCCAAGCTCTGCGACTTTGGCTTCTTCCGTGTTCACCGCCGCTATATCGTCAACTTGGCGTGCGTCACGGACGTGGAGACGGTGCCCTCGGGTGCCATCCAGCTGGGCATTACGGGCGTCGACGAACGCGTGCCGGTTTCGCGCCGCCGCGTCGTGCCGCTCAAGAAGGCCCTGAGTCTCTAGCACACTGGCCCCGCAGCCCTGTAGACCCATCGTCTGCGGAGCCGTGGGGCCTTTTTTGCATGTATCTGCCGAATCGTTTTTTTTGCGGAAGGGATCCCATGAACAGTGCAAGCGCCAAGCGTATCGACATCATCTCGGACACCCACGGCTATTTATCGCCTGCGCTCTTGGATGAGCTTGAGGGCGCGGATCTGATTATCCATGCCGGTGACCTTACGTCGGAGATGGACTACGAGCACCTATGCACTATCGCCCCCGTGCGGGCCGTACTGGGCAACAACGATTACTACCGCGACTACGGCCCCGATGTAGACCGTCTTGCGCTCTTTACCTACGAAGGCCTCAAATTCGCCGTAGCCCACTACCGCGAAGACCTTCCGGTGGGATCCGTAGACGTAGCCATCAACGGCCACACCCACGTAACCAAAGAAGCCCAAGTGGGCCGTTGCTTAGTCCTCAACCCGGGCAGCGCCAGCTACCCCAGAGGCACCCGAGGCCCCACCATGGCCAGAATGCTAGTAAAAGACGGCAAGATCCTAAGCACTAAGTTTATTGACCTAGGCTAACCGCAACAAAAACGGGGGATGCACAACGCATCTCCCGTTTTTCTTTGAGCCAAAGTAAGAAGTTCAACAAGATCCATCAGACCAACCCCGCCGAGGAGCACGCGGGCTAGCCGCGCAGCGGCGCACGCCCGCAAAACTGGTTAAATAATGTGACGGCAGGGAGGGTCTCCGGGGCTGAGGGCGGGGGTTAAGTTTGTCGCGAGTTCCGCACGCAAAGGAAAGCACTTAATGTGCTTTCCGTCTTGCGCAGG